>OCLF01000008.1_pt1 | contig 68156 bp, 58 predicted proteins | sample 1502881 | NCBI WGS metagenome assembly OCLF01 (sample SAMN03418267, study PRJEB22391) | human gut metagenome | biome: human-gut; feature: organic feature; material: feces | host: Homo sapiens | place: Tanzania | collected 2013-01
CTTATGTAGAATGTAGAAGTTAAAACTATTGCCAAGTCATTACCTCTATTGAGGAAAGACACTCATAAATCGCTCATTTTAAGCTATTCAGAAGATTTTAGCAGAATTTTTAAGAAAAAAACGGCAAGATTGCACGCACAATAGGTTCTTTTTCTAAAAAAACACCCTTTGAGTGGACAATATTTGTATTTTTTCTGAAAAAGAACCTATTGTTCGTGAAATCTTGATGGTTTTTTCTCCCGGACAACCTATTGCACGTGAAATCTTGATGGTTTTTTCTCTCGGACAACCTATTGCACGTGCAATCTTGATGGTTTTTTCTCTCGGACAATCTATTGCACGTGCAATCTTGATGGTTTTTTCTCTCGGACAATCTATTGCACGCAAAACATTCCACCACTTAACCTGTATAATTCATAGGGAGACTTTAACGGATACACCTTCCACAACATATATCCCGGATGAGCCTTAAAGTTGGGGATGTCTGATGGTTACTTCAAGTAGAATGTGAAAGGCTTACTAAAATTGCGGTTTACACATACCGTTGCCTTGCCCTCACTTAGATTGTAAACTACAGACCACTGTGTGTGGCTTGTCACTTCTGTAGGATTCTCTGCCTGACTCACATCGTCGAGCAGGCTCATGGCGCGGTCTTCGGTAAGACAGTCGTTGTTTTGTGTCAGCACAAAATCCATTATGTCGTAGCGTGTCTTACCGTGCTGCGACTTAAGAGGCCCCTTTGCCGAGCAGTCCATCGTAGGCGAGATATAGAAATTGCTCACGCAATGCTTGTCGGTCATCACATGGAGAGTGTTGGGCATTACATCTGGATAATTGAAACCCTTTATCTTTCCATTGCTATCATATATCTCGTCGTCTATAAAGCGGGCGTCACGATGCTCCTCGTCCCATACGTATTCCAGCACGGCATGCTTGCCCGTTGCGTCAGCCACGTAGAAGTGGTAGTTGCCGTTGCCGTCAGGCACGTGCAGGTCTACCTCCTTCACCATCCTTACTGCCTCGTCCACCGAGCGTGCGTTGTCCAGCAGATAGCGCATGAGCACGGTAGTGGTAAGCTTGTTGACATTGCCATTCTGCTGTGTCGGCTTGCCGTCGAGATGCAGCACGCAGATGGCAAATCCCGCCTCGTTCATGCCGTCCATCAGCAGATAAGGGAAGCCCATGATATAGGAAAGATCCTGCTTCTTCTTTTCGTTGAATACTTTTACGTCGTCGCTGAAGTAATGGTAGAGGTTCTGTCGGTAGCCTATCCAGTAGCCATCAACGAGCGAAATGGACTTTAGCTTCCCCTCTGGTGCCGTGCGTACGAGGGCGGCGGCAATTGGTTCGTTGCCATGCGAATAGTCGAAGTTGCGCCCCATGATGTATTTGCCTTCGGGTGTCTTGGCTGCAAAGGCACTACATCCAGCATCATAGTTCAACTTTGCATTGGCAGGGGCCTTAGGCGAATCGCATAGGTTGTTCAGTACAAAGCCTATGAGTCCGTCATTTGTCGTTATGCTGCTTTCCTTCATGAGGTCGAGCTTATAGTCGGCTGTGTAGTCGAGATAGAAGAATCTGCCGTCATCCAGGTCCTGTATAGACTGGAGCATCTTCAGCTTGGCAGGGTCGTTGATGAGCGATGCCGGCACATCGGCGTATCTGCGTCCGTCCACATTGGTGGTGTCATCGCTGCACGAAAGTAACATCGTTGCCGTTAGCACAAATGGCAAAACTTTTAATACTCTGATAGATGTCAGCGTATTCTTGAATAATTCTTTAAATCTCATAATATTTTTGTTTTATTGGTTTTACTTCGCTACACCAACTCTTCTGCTTAATGCTTGTGGCGTTGGCATTCTTTTATGCGAGCAAAATTAGCAGATAAGAAGAAACATGGCAAATCTTGGCACCCTCAAATTTAGTCAAAACGTTTCTTCCCCTTTAATTTTAGTCCTTAAAAACAGACAAAACACAAATTTTATTGCTAAATTTGCATAATACTTAGCTACACTAGGCAAACTGAGAGTAAACTCTCTTTGCACTCGTTTGCAAAGTATTTGCAACCAACAAAACAACAACAACGATTATGGACCAGACAAAAATAAAGGAAAAACCATTGACAACAAAGTTATACGGATTCTGCAAACACTTCATTCCGGTGGAGAAACCATTTCTTGACCAGCGGCGACAGCGACTGGCTATGTGGTATGTGCTGATACTTGTATTGGGAATACTGTCCGACTTGCTGGAGATTTCCGGTTCTTTCGACATTTTCTATAAATACACCAATAGCATTATGCTTGTGCTAATATTGCTGTGGGTGGCTTGCTATCTCGCCAAACGCACCAGCATTCAGCGTACTGTGTCACTTCTTTCAGTTACGACCCAGCTGTTTATAGCCATCGACGCGGTGTACTGTGCCGTCAATCCTTCAGTGCCTCACACACAAATGGTAATCCTTGTCAACATTCTCATTCTCACAGCCAACACCATGTTTTCAATTGCCACCTATCAGGGGTTAATGGTTCTCGTGAACGTGGCGATAGCCATCGTCGCATTCTTTTCCAGTATGATGTTTTCTGCCAATACCGACTATGAGCAATATGTGGTAATGGTGTTGCTGGTATTTACGTATATTGGCATTCTCGGACTGCATATAGCGCGCATCTCGCAGCGGTTGCAAGACGAGAACACTTCGATAAAGCAGGAAGAGAAAGAACTGATGCATTTGCTTAGACTAAACAAGGAGCAGCTAAAACTGTACATACAGTTGGCTAAGAAAGAATACAGCGAGGATGAGACACGCCTAATCCTTTCGCAGTTTAACGAGAAGACACAAAAGTACATCATAGACAACGTGACGAAGTATATCAATGCGGAAGCTTCAACAGATGAGCGTATAGAGCAGGCTTTTCCATACCTTACGCCCTCGGAACGTAATATAGCGCAGTTGATATTAAGAGGATGCAAGTTGAGCAGTATCTGTATGATTCTCAACAAGACGGAGTCGAATGTAAACACTCAACGCGCCAACATCCGGCGTAAGCTCGGTCTGAATTCAGCCGACAGTCTGTATGAGGCTCTCAAAGCAGGGATGAAAGGCAAGATGTAGTGGTCCAAGTTTTAAATGCTTTCAACATCAACATCATCGAAGGCTATAGAATAATAGTATTAGCCATAATTATTCAGTTAAAAAGTCAAAAAAACTCGCTCTCTCTCGCTTGTTTTGGGTAATTTTGCAACTTAAAGATTTTTTAGAACAAACGATAATTCAATGAGCTTAACTGGCATCATACGCAATGCGTTCATTCCCCGACAGCACAAGCTGGAACGCCACTTCACCGACGCGGAATCTCTGCAACACGAGGTTCTGCGACATCTGCTGCACGCGGCAGCCAACACAGAGTATGGACGCAACCACATGTTCTCAACCACAAATTCCTACGAAGACTTTGTGCGCAACGTACCCGTGAACACCTACGAGGAGCTTAAGGGCGACATCGACCGTATGCGCCACGGCGAGTCGAACGTGCTATGGCCCGGCACCGTGAAATGGTACGCCAAATCATCGGGCACTACCAACGACAAGAGCAAGTTCATACCCGTGTCCGACGAGGGATTGAAGCATATCCACTATCAGGGAGGCACCGACGTAGTGGCCCTCTACCTACAGAACAACCCCAAGAGCCGCATGTTCGACGGCAAGGGACTGATTCTGGGCGGATCACACTCGCCCAACTACAATCTGCCCGACTCGCTCGTGGGCGACCTCAGCGCCATTCTAATCGAGAACATCAACCCGCTTGTCAACCTCATACGTGTGCCCAAGAAACAGACCGCGCTGCTCTCCGACTTCGAGCTTAAGCGCGACCGTATAGCCCACGAGTGTCTCACGAAGAACGTCACCAACCTCTCGGGCGTGCCCTCGTGGATGCTCAGCGTGCTGGTGAGGGTGCTCGAGCTCTCGGGCAAGGAGCACATCAACGACGTGTGGCCCAACCTTGAGGTGTTCTTCCACGGAGGCATTGCCTTCACGCCCTACCGCTCGCAGTATGAACGCATCATCACCTCGCCATCCATGCACTACATGGAGACCTACAACGCATCCGAGGGATTCTTCGGCATTCAGAACGACCCGACCGACAAGTCGATGCTGCTGATGCTCGACTACGATGTCTACTACGAGTTTCTGCCCATGGATGAGTTCGACTCGCCCAACCCCAACATCGTGCCGCTCGAAGGAGTGGAGGTGGGACGCAACTATGCCATGCTCATAAGCACATCGTGCGGACTATGGCGATACATGATTGGCGACACCGTGAAGTTCACCTCGCGCCAGCCCTACAAGTTTGTCATCACCGGACGCACAAAATACTTCATCAATGCCTTCGGCGAGGAGCTTATACAGGATAACGCCGAGAAGGGACTCGCCTACGCCTGCGCCAAAACGGGGGCCGAGGTCAAGGAATATACTGCCGCCCCTGTGTTTATGGACCAAAACGCCAAATGCCGCCACCAATGGCTCATAGAGTTTGCTAAGGAGCCTGAAAGCATCAGCGAGTTTGCCGACATACTCGACAAGCGACTCCAGGAAATAAACTCCGACTACGAGGCAAAGCGTTTCCATGACATCACCCTGCAGCATCTTGAGATAGTCGTGGCACGCCACGGACTCTTCGACGACTGGCTCCGCTCAAAGGGCAAGCTTGGAGGACAGCACAAAGTGCCGCGACTCTCGAACAACCGAAACAACATCGACGAGATTCTGGCAATGAACCAACAATAATAGGTATAGCTGATTTCGGGACTCACCCATAAGGATTTATCCCGAACGAATCCCGAACGAATCCCGAACGAATCCCGAACGATATCCCGAAAGAAGTCCCGAAAGATATCCCGAATAAAAAAGAGATAAATAAAATATGAAGACAAATAACTTTATCGTCCTCCTACTCGCCCTGCTCATAGCCTCATGCGCCCGCATGGGCCGACCCGACGGCGGTTGGTACGACGAGACACCGCCAAGCGTTATAGGAGCCGAACCTGCCGACGGTGGCATTGGAGTGAGAGCGAAGAAGGTGAAAATCTACTTCGACGAATTCGTGAAGCTCGAAAACGCCACGGAGAAGGTTGTGGTGTCGCCACCGCAACTGGAGCAGCCCGAGATAAAGTCGACTGGCAAGCGCATAGAAGTGGAACTGAAGGACTCGCTACACTCCAACACCACCTACACCATCGACTTCTCCGACGCCATCAGCGACAACAACGAGGGCAACCCGCTCGGCAACTACACCTACAGTTTCGCCACTGGCGACCACATCGACACGCTTGAGGTGGCAGGATGCGTGCTGCAGGCCGACAATCTCGAACCCGTGAAGGGAATACTCGTGGGACTATATGCCGAGCTCGAGGACTCCTGCTTCATCAAGCAACCCATGCTGCGAGTGGCACGCACCGACTCGCGCGGACAGTTCATCATACGTGGCGTCGCCAAGGGCAACTACCGTGTCTACGCCCTGCAAGACCAGGACGGCAACTACAGATTCTCGCAGAAGAGCGAGCAGATAGCTTTCTCACACGACGTTATCACCCCGTCGTTCTGCGACGCCACACGACAGGACACCACCTGGATCGACTCGCTGCACATAAAGGACATCAAGCGCGTGGGCTACACGCGGTTCACGCCCGACGACATAGTGCTAAGGGCATTCAACGAGACCGTCACCGACCGCTTCTTCCTCAAGGCTGAGCGCAACGAGGCCGACCACTTTACCTTGTTCTTCAGCTACGGCGACACCCAGTTGCCCGAAATCAAGGCTCTAAACTTCAACGCCGACAATGCCTTCATCATTGAACCTTCGGTACGCCACGACACCATCAGCTACTGGCTGCGCGACACCACGCTCGTCAACCAGGACACGCTGAGCATTGCCATGACCTACCGCACCACCGACACACTCGGCACGCTCGTGACACAATGCGACACCCTGCAACTACTCGCCAAGCGACCCTACGCCCGCCGACAGAAGGACGCCGCCAAGGAATACGAGGACTGGCACAAGAAGCAGGAGAAGAAGCGCAAGCGCGGACAACCTTACGACTCAATAATGCCGCCAAAGTCGCTCCAAATGCGCATCAACACGCAGTCGACCATCGAGCCCGACCGCGACATCATCTTCTCCTTCGACCGACCAATAGCCATTGCCGACACGTCGAAAATACATCTCTACGCCAAGCAAGACTCACTATGGTACGACACTCCGCTGAGAGTCCGCCCCGTAAGCGAGCGCATTCCAGGCGACACCACACGTGCCGCCATACTGTCGCTGCGCAACTACGAGCTAAGAGCTGAATGGCAACCCGACACCGAATACAGCCTTGAGCTCGACTCTATGGCTTTCGTCGACATCTACGGCCTTGTCACGCCGCCTATCAAACAGGGAATCAAGGTGCAGTCGCTCGACGAATACAGTTCGCTCATATTCACCCTGTCAAAGCAAGGCGACACTCACTTCGTCGTGGAACTGCTCAACCAGCAAGGCGACCCCGTGAAGCGCACCACAGCCATCGACGGCACAGCCCAGTTCTACTACATCACACCAGGCAAATACTACGCGCGAATGTTTGCCGACGACAACAACAACGGTGTGTGGGACACCGGCGACTATGCCGCAGGACTACAGCCCGAAATGATGTACTACTATCCCGACGAGATAGAGTGCAAGGCAAAATGGGACGTAACGCTCGACTGGAACCCCACGGCACGACCGCTCGACAAGCAGAAACCTGCCAAGATAACAAAGCAGAAAGCCGAAAAGCAGCGCAAGATACGACAGCGCAATATAGAGAGAGCACGCAAGATGGGAATAGCTTACCCCTTCTAAAAAAAAACCAATATAACTTTATATATTATGAAGCAGCTTCTTTTCACAATAGCCTTGCTTATGTCAAGTCTAATGCCTTCTATGGCACAGTGCAAATTCCAGAACACAGCGTTCAAGTCGGGTGAGTTTCTCACCTACAACCTCTATTTCAACTGGAAATTCGTGTGGGTGAAAGTGGGCAACGCCACGATGAGCACCGTGGAGAACCACTACCACGGCAAGCCTGCCTACAAGGCATCGCTCATCACGCGCACATCGTCAAAAGCCGACAAGTTCTTCATCATGCGCGACACGTTGCTCTGCTACAACACTCTCGACCTGGAGCCGCTCTACTTCCGCAAGGGAGCGCAAGAAGGCAAACGCTATACCGTGGACGAGGCATTCTTCAGCTATCCATCCAACAAGGTGCACATCAAGCAGCACCGACTGCGCCACAACGGCGAGCACGTCCATAAGGAGTGGACACGCAACGACTGCACCTACGACATGCTGAGCATCTTCCTGCGCGCCCGCTCCTTCAACCCCGAGGGATGGAAGAAGGGCACATGCGTCAACTTCCCCATCACCGACGGCACACACATCACACCCGCAATGATTGAATACAAGGGCAAGACCACGGTGAAAGCCGACAACGGAGTGAAATACCGCTGCCTGCAACTCGCCTACAAAGAGCTGGACGACGGCAAGTATAAGGAAATCGTGAGGTTCTTTGTCACCGACGACAACAACCACGTGCCCGTGCGACTCGACATGCACCTGAAGTTTGGCTCTGCCAAGGCCTTCCTTGTGGGAGCAAGAGGTGTGAAGAGCCAGATGAAGTCGGTGGTGAAGTAACATTACCCACCTATCAACCCAAACACTATGAACAGAATAACATCCTTCTTACTCTCCGCCTTACTTCTTGTTTCCTGCTCCATGCCCTGGGGCAAGCAGCAGGACGAGAAGCGGAAGCCGCGCAAATTCACCACCGAGGTGATGCTGCGCTATACACCCGTGAAGGACCAAGGGCGAAGCCCGCTATGCTGGGCATACTCCATGCTTGCCACCATCGAGACAGAGCATATCATGATGGGCGATTCCGTAAACCTCTCCATCGACTACGTCACGCGCAAGCTCCTTGCCGAGCAGGCACGCTGCCATTTCCTCTCGCGAGGCTACGACCGCGTCACCCTGCGAGGCACCATGCCCCTGCTGCTGCGCCTGCTCAACGAATACGGAGCCATGCCCTACGACTCCTACAACAATCCTTCAATCAACTACAACTCCATAGCCAAGCGCATCGGAGTGCTCTCCAACACATCGGTAGACATGAGCCAGCTTGCCGCGCGTGCCGAACGCCTCTTCGACGAGCGCATCGGAGCCCTGCCCAAGAAGGTATACATGCTCGGAGCCGAATACACGCCCGAGGAGTTTGCCCACAGCGTGTGCATGCGCAGCGAGTACATGGCGATGACCAGTTTCACCCATCATCCCTTCGGCGATTCGTTTGTGCTCGAAGTGCCCGACAACTACAGCGACGAGTTCTTCTACAACGTGCCCATAGACGTTATGATGAAGCGCATCGAACGTTCCATACGCCGTGGACATCCCGTATGCTGGGAGGGCGACATATCGGAGAATGGATTCTCCTTTGCCCACGGCATAGCCGACCTGCCCAACGACCGCCCATGCACACAGCAGGAGCGACAGAAGGCCTTCGAGACACGACGCACCACCGACGACCATTGCATGACCCTCATCGGGATAGCCCACGACCAGAATGGCCGACGCTACTACATAGCCAAGAACTCCTGGGGCACCGACAATCCCTACGGCGGATTTATGTATGTATCAGAGAACTACATCAGGCTTAAAACCATAGCTATCGTGGTGAAGAGCATTTAGGGATGAAACTATAAGTATCTGTTTTTTTAACGTTGGAGGTCGAGCGGTTTCCCGTTCGGCCTCCAACGTTAAAAAAACTCCTGTTTACATCATTACAAATATTCAAATTTTTTATGTACAAGAAATTCATGAGGCGCGTCCTATGCCTCTTCGCCACACTGTGCCTATGCCTCGACGCAGGCGCCGTGCTAAAAGAGAAAAACCTCGCCTCCACCCTCTCCGTGCTTCGTGCCGAACTCGAGACCTCGTTCAGCGAACAACGCCAGAACATAGCACGCTACTTGGCCTACAACGAGATACAACACAAGCAAATGATATCGCTCATGCAACGAAGCGACCAAATAGCCCTAATGCTCTACTCGCAGAAGCAGGACTTCACCTTCGACATGACCTACGCCTGCCACGAGGCCACGGAAATGTACCGCGAGTTCAATCAGCGACGCGTGCCCTATGACAAGATAATGGTGCGCATGGACGCGGAGATCGAACGCTACCAGTATCTGATAGAAACTCTTGCCAACATCCCGCCATCCGTCAACAGAGCTAACAACAAGGACAAAGCTCAGGGCAGCAAGCCGAAATTCATCAAGACAAAGGACGGCAAGCCTATGCAACTGCCCTTCATGCTCGACAAGGCAGGACAGGCCGACCGCAAGGCGTGCCTCGCCTATGCCACAGCCCTGTGCCGCAACATCGTTAAGATACGAGCATCGGTGGTGAAGGACAACGAGCACTACAAGCGCATGTCGCAGAAGCTGAAGAAGGTGAACGACTATGCACTCAACCGCTACTACGACATTCAGCACAACATCTTCGTAAACGGCGACCAGAACTATTTAGAGATTATCGGCTCCATGCCGATGTCCTATCATAACGCCAAGGCCGATGTGAACGAGAAGTACAACACCGAGAAGGTGAAAACTGCCGACGGCACCGAGCGCCAGGTCTACTCACAGTGGCGCGGTCCAATAGTCTTCGGACTCTCCGTGTTCGTGCTCTTCTACATCATCATGGCGGCTCTGCTCAGCAACGTGCTTGTGCGCTGGCTCGTGCCAAAGCGTTTCCGCACGGAGAACTTCATGAAGAAGAAGGTGTGCCTCATTCTCTTCGTGGCTATGTTCATCTTCGCCGTGTCGATAATGGTGGCACGCACGTTCATGTACCACAACTTCTTCCTCATGGCCTCCAAGCTGCTCATCGAGTACGCCTGGTTGCTGTGCGCCATCTTCTTCTCGCTACTTGTGCGTCTGCCGGGCGACCAGATAAAGAGCGGATTCCGCATCTACACCCCCGTGATGCTCATGTCGTTCATCGTCATCACGTTCCGCATAATGTTCATCCCCAACAACCTGGTGACACTCATCTTCCCGCCCATTCTGCTTGTGTTCACCCTATGGCAGTGGAGCGTGATACGCCGCCACAACCGCAACATCCCGCGCTACGACATCTTCTATACCTGGATTTCGCTGCTGCTCATGGCCTTCTCCACCGCCTCTGCCCTCTACGGCTACGTGCTGCTGGCTGTGCAGGTGCTCATATGGTGGATGTTCCAGCTCAGCTGCATACAAACCATCACCTGCGTCTACGACTTCCTCGAAGTGTACGAGCGCCGCTGGCTGTCGCACAAGATTCACTCAGAAAAGGAAGCCACCAAGGCCAAGCGTGGCTCTCTGCTGAGCGTCATCAACGTGAGCCACGACAAGCACATCAACGTGACATGGTTCTACGACATGATTTATATGGCTGTGGTTCCGGTAATCAGCGTGTTCTCGGTATTGATGTCGATATGGTGGGCAGCCGATGTGTTCGACCTCACCGACACGGTGTGGCGCATCTTCCAGTTTGACTTCCTCAACGTGCAGGGCGTGGTGCAGCTCTCCATACAGAAACTCGTGATGGTGCTGGCGCTGTTCTTCGTGTTCCGCTACCTTAACTATCTCATCAAGTCGCTCTATCACAAATACCACAAGTCGAGGATAGTGGTGAACGGCAAGCCCAACTTCACTCTCGCCAACAACGTCATCGCAATCTGCTGCTGGGGTCTATACGCCATCATCGCTGTGAAGATGCTCAAGATTCCGTCTACAGCCGTGTCGGTTATATCGGCAGGCTTGGCAACGGGTGTCGGCTTCGCCATGAAGGACTTGCTTGAGAACTTCTTCTACGGCATCTCGCTGATGACCGGACGTGTGCGCGTGGGTGACTTCATCGAGTGCGACGGCATCAGAGGCAAGGTGGACAGCATCACCTATCAGAGCACTCAGGTGCTCACAGCCGACGGATGCGTGATTGCATTCCTCAACAGTTCGCTCTTCAGCAAGAACTTCAAGAACATCACCAAGAACCATAGCTACGAGCTTGTGAAAGTGCCCGTGGGCATCGCCTACGGCTCTAACGTGGGCGAGGTGCGCCAGATGCTCGTCGAGGCTGTGAAGTCGCAGGCGGCGAAGACCGCCGACGGTCGCGACATCATCGACACGAGCAAGCCTATCAGCGTGGTGTTCGACGAGTTTGGCGACAACTCGGTCAATCTCTTCGTCACCTACTGGGTGCTCGTAGAGGAGAAATTCGGCAAGACGGGCGACGTGAAGGAGGCGATATACAACACGCTCAACGAGCATCATATCGAGATACCATTCCCGCAGCGCGACTTGCATATCATAAGCACTCCGGCTTCAATGAAAATATAAGCCAACAAGAGCGCAAGAATCGGCGCGGGACGCAAGAAACAGCGTTTCCGGCATCATTCCAATCGGAACGGTGCTGGAAACGCTGTTTCTGTTTACTTCCAGTTTTGATAGATGCAGGAAACACGGTTTCCACTTACTTCCAGTTTTGATAGATGCAGGAAACACTGTTTCCGCTTACTTCCAATTTTGATAGATGCTAAAAACAGCGTTTCCGGCATCATTCCAATCGGAATGGTGCAGGAAACGCTGTTTTTATGAGCTTTCAATTTTAAATAACAAGGGGAACGCTGTTATCGTCCTCCTATCCACGCTTCTGGATTGAGTCTGTTTTGCATCTTGCGCAACTGGAACTGCAGGATATTATCCTGAGCCACAGAGCCGAGAGCCTGGCGTGTGGAAACTTTCTGTCCACGGCTTACGCTTACAGAGCGCAGATTGCAATATACAGAGATGTAGGCTCCGTGGCGCACCATCACAACGTAAGTGCCGCCGTAGCCGAACACCGCACTCACCTCGCCATCGTAAATGGCACGTGCCTGACAGCCAGGCTGTCCCATGATGTTGATGCCCTTGTTGTCGATGGTCACGCCTCTGAGTCCGGCTACAGAGTTCTGTCCGTAGTGGCTCACGATGCGGGCGCTGCCCGTGATAGGCATTGGCAGTCGGCCCTTGTTGGCCTCAAAGCCACCCGACATCATACGGTCGACCGACGACATTGTGCGGCTGTTCTCAACACTCTTCTTAGCTTCGGCAATCTCCTTTTCCTGGCGTTGCTCGTCGGCCTTGGCCTTGCGCTCCACAGCCTCGCGCTGAGCCTCGGCCTCGCGGGCTTTCTGTTCGGCTATAGCCTTCTGCTCGGCGGCGCGTTGTGCAGCAACCTGAGCCTCGGCCTGTGCTTTCCTCTTAGCTTCGGCGGCCTTCTGCTCGGCGGCACGCTGTGCGGCAGCTTGAGCCTCGGCGCGTGCGGCAGCCTCGCGTTCTTGGGCTGCCTTTGCCTCTGCCTTGGCACGAGCCTCAGCCTCGCGGGCCTCGCGCAGTCGGCGCTCGTTCTCCAGGCGGGCCTTCTCGGCGGCAGCCTTGCGTCGGGCCAGCTCTTCCTCGCGCCTCTTCTTTGCGGCAGCCTCGGCAGCAGCCCGGCGCTTTGCCTCCTCAGCGGCACGCACACGAGCTTTTTCCACCTCGATGGCGATGAGACGCTCTATTTGGGCATTCACGGCTTCGGCGTCCTTTCGCTGCTGCGCTATTACCTTTTGTATGGTCTTCTGCTGCTTTTGCAGCGAGTTCACCACGGTCTGCTGCTCCTGCTGCTTGCCCTCAAGAGCTTGGCGTTCCTGCTGTCCCTTGTAGAGCATGTTGCTCTTCTGCCCCTTCACTTGCTGCAGCTGCTCGTGCTTCTCGTTCACCTGAACCTGCTTTGCCTTCACCATCTCGCCCTGCGCCTTCTGCCATGAGGCATACTCGCGCACGAAACGCAGACGGCGATACATTTGGGCGAAGTTCTTGGCAGAGAAGATGAACATGAGGCGGTCTTGCAGCGTGTGCTTGCGCGTCATGTAGCGCATCGACTTGACATACTTCGCCTTGCGGTCCTGCAATTGCTGCTGCAGGGTGGATAGCTGTGCGTTAAGAATGCCAATGTTGCCGTCGATGTGGTGTATGTCCTTCTGTATTCCGTCGATGTTCTTCTGATGCTTGTCAATCTCGCTATTGATAATCAGTAGGTCGCTGAGACGCTTCTTCACGTCGGCCTGATTGGCACGCAAGGCTGCCTCCTGCTTCTTTATCTCCTTCTGCATGGCAGAGCGTTTCGACTGCAAGCCGCGTATCTCGTCGGTGGAATAGTTGGGCTTTGCGGTCTTCCTTCTTGCCGTGGTCTTCTTTCTTGCCGTTTTCTTGGCAGCAGTCTTCTTCTTGGTGTTATGTGGCGTGGCCTTCTTGGCGGTGCCCCGATGCTGAGTGGTTGACTTCCTGACAGTAGTGTTCTTATGCTGCGCCGTCTCCGTTGCCATCAGCGTGCCCGTAGACGAGGCGAGCAATGCCGCTGCGAGAAGTGTGAGGGTATAATGTTTCATTTCTATGAGTTTATGTATTTAAGGCAATTATCAGCCGTCTTACTGTATAGAGAACAGCTTCTTCAATATATCCGTTGCCTCAATCTTCTTGTATTTCGACGAGAGTTCGGTCTTTGTGTCCCAATCGGCCGAGGTCTTGGGCGACGACATCTTCACAGAGAGTTGCGCCGACTGCTCCTTGCCTGTGATACCCGTCTTCACGGTGAACTGCTGCGAGAGTGGAAAAGGCTTTCCGGCGATGTTGCGGAAGTTGCTGTAGGTCCAATGTAGCGACGATGTGCCATGCTGCGCGCTGCTGTAGCTTATGTCGGCAGCTGTGATTTGTGCCGTTGTCTTGTCGGCGATCCACTCATAGTTGATGTTGCCGTTGGCGAATGTCACGGGCACGGTGGTGGCAGAGGGCACAAGGCTACACACAAACTTCTTGAGCAACGACTCGTTGAGGGTCTTCTCGCCAGGCAGGAACAGTTGGTTCCAGAAGAGAGCCTGCAGCGAATAGAACGAAATGCCGTTGTCGGCGAGAAAGCTCACCTCCTTGTAGGAAGCCTTGATGTACTCCTTGTGGTAGCGGTCGACAAGCAGCACATAGTCGGGGGTGAAGTCGATGCGTGCTATCTCCGAGCGGATAATTGGTATGAGCATCTGCAGACGGATTATCTCGTCGCGACGCATCGAAAACTTACCGTCGCAGGTGAGGTCGGACTTTCCGCCAGCTATAAGCCGGAACTCAGCCGACGCCACAATGTTCTTGGCTGTGACAGCACCTTCAGCCACACGATGGACGAAGGCTGTCTGCTCAGCCTTCTCGTGCTTGGAGGCAGAGGAATGTGTAGACGTAGGGGTTAAGCCATTGTCGCTCACCACTTTTTTGCTGGCGCACGAGGCGAGGAGCAGGATGAGGGTGACGAGTGGTAAGATTATTCGTTTCATTGCTTTTTATCTTTAATGTTCTTTATCTTGCGTTCGAGTGCGGCCTTGTCGCCTCCCGCCTTTATGGCTTGCTGCCATAGTTCAACGGCGCGTTTCTGGTTGCCACACTTGCTGTATATGTCGCCGGCGTGTTCCACAACAACTGCCGAGGGTCCGTTGGAGGTGTTCTCTGTAGAGTCGTCATCGCAGGCAAGTGCACGGTCGATATAGGCTCGTGCCTCGTCATAACGCTCTTGCAGGAAGAGTATCCAGGCGTAGGTGTCGAGATAAGTAGAGTTGGTAGGCTCTGCCTTCACCGTCTTCTGGCTCATCTGTTCCGCCTTCTTCAGGTCGCGTCGCTCCTCTGAGAGGTAGTAGGCATAGTTGTTGAGAGCCATCACGTTGTCGTCCTTCCACTGCAAGCAGGAGTCGTAGGCTGCGAAAGCCTCTTCGGGACGGTGCTTCTTATAGAGAATGTCGCCCATTATGGCGTAGAAATCAGACACAATGTCGGGGTCGCTCTTGTCGTTGATTTCGCCCACACCGCGCTTTAAGATGTCGAGAGCCTCGTCGTCGCGGTCGGTCTGGAAGTAGGCTATGCCTAAGAAGTAGTAGAATGCCATCTCCTCGGGCGCATACTGTGTGCCCTCGCGGCTGAGGCGTATCACCTCGTCCCATTTCTTCTTGGGCCAAATGTTCTGTATGATGTTCATTCGCGCCACTATATTTTCTGGCTCCACAGCGAGGGCACGGGCAAAGGCCATATTGACAGAGTCCTCGGGCATATTCTTCAGCTTCATGTACATCGCCTTGAGGTTGATGATGTCCACCGCCTTGGGCGAAGAAGCGATGGTGCGGTCGAAGATTTGCAATACTGGCAGACTGTCGCCGCCTTGCTTCTCGTTCTCGCGTATGGCCTGCTGCAGCATCGATATCTTGGTTTTAACCTCGGTTTTCGAACTGTAGAGCAGGTCGTCGCGCAATTTGTCGGCAGCTTCATTGTTGCCTGTTGAGCGGTAGTAGTCGCACATGGAGTTGAGTGCAAACTCGTTCTCCTTGTCCTCTTCGAGAGCCGCCTGGAAGAGCTTGAAGGCTTCTGGCTTGCGGTCGTGGTTCATGAGCCAGTTGCCGAGCATAACCTTGTAGGACGGTTCGTTGGGATGCTCGTCGGTGAGCTTCTTGAGCATACGGTAGGCATTCTTCGTGTCGTGGCGTTGCTCGTAGACGTTCATCTTGAGGAAGGTGAGCTCGTCGCTCTCGCCGTCGAGCTGCTCCAGTCGCTCAATGGTCGAGAGCATGTGCTGATAGTCCTTCTTGGCGTTGTAGAGGCGTATGAGTAGGTCGAGCACGTCGCTGCGGTCGCGGTGGTGGGCATAAAGGCTCTCGTAGGCATTGATGGCATTGTCGAAGTCGTGTCGGCTGATGTAGTTGTTGGCAACGCTCTCCTGATAGGTGTCGTTGCCTGGCTGAAGCTGCGCGGCACGCTCAATCGAAGCAGAGGCGAGCGAATCGTTGCCCACCTGGTCGTAGTATTGCGCCTGGCGGAAGTAGACCTCGGCTGCATCTGGGCGAAGCTTAAGGCAGGAGTCGAGCAACGGCATTGCAGCCGAGTCGCTGTCGGCAAGCTGCAGTCGGACAGCCTCAAGATACATTCGGTCGAAGAGCGATGTGGCTGCGAGCAGCGAGTCGGCTGTCATGGGCAGCGTGTCGCCCTTGGGTGCAGCCTGTACGTTGCCAGCCGCATGTACAGTGGCTGTTACACGGCTTGCCACCACAGGCGCAAGAGCTACAATAGCGGCTGAGCCGAGAGCTATGATTTGGTTCTTGTAAGGAAACATAATCTGACTGTAATTCTATTTCACTCCTGTATGTCCATATCCTCCCTCGCCTCGCTCTGTCTGGTCGAGTTCCTCAACAATGCAGAACTCTGCCTGCTCGTGGCGGGCTATCACCATCTGCGCAATGCGTTCGCCTTCGGCTATGACAAAGGGCTCGTTGGAAAGGTTGACAAGCAGCACACCCAGTTCGCCACGGTAGTCGGCATCGATAGTTCCTGGTGAGTTGAGCACTGTGATGCCGTGCTTGAATGCGAGTCCGGAACGCGGACGCACCTGAGCCTCATATCCCGGCGGCAGGGCAATGTAAAGGCCGGTGGGTATGATGCGTCGCTCCAATGGCTGGAGAGTGATTGGGGCGTCGATGTTGGCACGCAGGTCCATGCCTGCGCTCAGTGGTGTGGCGTAAGCAGGAAGCTGTTGTCTGCCACGATTTACTATCTTTATTTCTACCATAGTCGTAAGTTTTTTATTTAGAGTGCAAAAATACTTATTAATAATGACATAACATGTATTTAAGGCTTAATAATTCTGAACCGTGCGCATTACGCGCAGCCAGTTGCCTCCCCATATCTTAGCCATGTCGTCCTCAGAATAGCGTCGGCGCAACATAGCCTTGGTGAAGTTGATAAGCTCGGAGGCATTAGCGAGTCCTGGCACTCCACCGTCGCCGTCGAAATCGGTGCCCAAGCCCACATGGTCGATGCCCATAATGCTGATGGCATGGTCGAGATGGCGCATGGCGTCGTCGATGCAGGCCTTGCCGTCGGTTGTGAGGAAACCATTGTATAACGTTATCTGGCATACACCGTCCTTGGCGGCAAGAGCACGCATCTGGTCGTCGGTAATGTTGCGCGGCACATCACACAGAGCCTTGGCATTGGAATGAGAGCAGACGATGGGTGTGGATGATATGTCGAGAGCGTCGTAGAAGGAACTTTCGGCTGCATGGCTGAGGTCGACCATTATTCCGAGTCGGTTCATCTCGGCTATCACCTTGGCTCCAAACTCCGACACTCCACCATGCGTGGCGTTGGAGCGGCGTGCCGAGTCGCATATTTGGTTGTCGCCGTTGTGGCAGAGCGTGATATACACTATGCCACGCTTGGCGAAATGCTCCACATTGGCAATGTCGTTCTCTATAGCAAGGCCGTTCTCTATGCCTATCATGAGCGAGCGTTTGCCTTGGTGCTTGTTGAACAAGAGGTCGCGCTCGTTGCGCGCGAGGGCAATGTAATTGGTGTCGCGTAATACGGTCTCATTTATTTTGTCGAATATCAGATCGGCATACTGGCGCGGACCGTCAACGGCAAACGGAGCAATGTCCTTAAACTGCTCGTCCTCCTTGGGTTGTGGCAGATAAGCCACCATAGTCACAGCGTCAGGTCCACCTTCCTGCATCTTGTGCAAGTCGTAGAGTATGCGGGGGTCGCGCTGCTCGAAGTGTATGCCCTGGGGGAAGAACATCGGTGTGTCGCAATGCGAGTCGATGGTGATGTTTCGCTGATGGAAACGTCGCGCCTCGCGCTGAAGCCTTGCCTCGTCTACAAGCCATCGGAAGAGAGGCAGCCCGTCGTCGCCAAGCCATTCGGGATGCCACTGCACACCAAGCACCGCCTTGTGCTCGCTGCTCTCAATGGCTTCGATGGTGCCGTCGGGAGCCTTGGCAGATGTGCGCAGGCGACTGCCTGGGACATCTATAGCCTGATGGTGGAAGGAGTTGACGTAGATACGGTCGGCATTGTAAATACTGTGTAGCGTAGTCTGTGGGAATATGCTCACAGAGTGTGTAGGCTCCTCGCGGTCGGCATCCTGCGAATGCTTCAGCAGCTGTTCGGTGTGAGGCATGTCCTGCACTACATGTCCGTCAAGGGCAATGGCGAGAGTCTGTATACCGCGGCAAATCCCAAGCAACGGCATCTGTCGGTCGTAGGCGAATCGTGTGAGCATGAGTTCAGGCAAGTCGCGCTCACGATTGATGTTGTGTAGTCCGGGCACGGGCTCGTCGCCGTTCCACAGCGGGTTGAAATCGCCCCCTCCTGTCAGCAGCACAGCGTCCACGGTGTCGAGTGTGGAGAGTATTGTCGGTATGTCGGCCACCGGCGGTATGAGTAGCGGTGTGCCACCGGCACGCAGTATCTGTCGGTAGTAGGCAGAACGCACGGTGGCGTCGATGCCCTCGTAGTTGGTGGTAATGCCTACTACAGGACGGTCGTGGGATATGGGAGCTGATGTATAGAGCTGATTGAAATGGCTGTTGAGGTCGAATGTTTCCATTATCATTATCTACAATTAAAAACAAAAACTAAGAAATCCATTTTAAAAACAAAACTAAGAATGAAGAATTATGATAAGCTCTGCTTGCGACGTGCCGACGAGCACACGCAAACAATGCTGACCATAACTCTTCATCCTTAGTTCTTTATCCTGTGATTCGGATTTTTACAATCCGCTACTCAGATATTTATCAATCCTTGATTCAAAAGATTTTTATTCTTCATTATCTTCAACATGCACGGGTATCTCGCGCTTGATGCTCTGGTCGAGCGAGATGAGTGTCTCGGTAGACACCACACCCGGAATCATCTGCATCTTGTTGTTGAGCAAATCCATGAGATGCTCGTTGTCGCGGGCATACACCTTGAGGAGCATGGTGTAGGAACCAGTGGTGAAGTGGCACTCCACAATTTCGGGAATATCGATGAGCTTCTCTACCACGTCCTTATACATGTTGCCTCGCTCGAGGTTCATGCCTACATAAGTGCATGTGCTATAGCCGATGCTCTTGGGGTTAACATCGAAACCGCTACCCGTTATCACACCGCCAGCAATGAGATGCTGAACGCGCTGGTGGATTGCCGCACGCGACACGCCACACTCAGCTGCTACATCCTTGAATGGTATACGTGCATTCTTTGACAGAATGCTAAGGATTTTCTTGTCAAGATTATCTATTTTGTCCATTGTTATTGTTGATTATTCCTCGTTTGTTTTTTAGATTACATTTTGTCAGCAAAATTATATAATATATTTGACACAAGCAACGTTTTGCACTCATTTTTTTGATTTTTTGTGCAGAATGGTATTTTTATTAAATTTATTAAGATAAAAGAGGGCGTTTTACACTAACAATTTACCAAACAAGCCACTTCGCCCTAACTATCATAATGTCGCAAGACAGCAAATAATTTCAAGAAAAACGCTTGCCGTGTCGTATAAAAGTTGTAACTTTACCACGTGAAAACTAACCAACTTTAAAACCATTTAACCTATGGAACTAAAACAAGCAACTGCCGGAACAATGGAGTCTGGCGACATCATGATTCAAATTGCCCCCACCGACCATGAGGGACTTGAAATCCAACTACAGAGTTCCGTTGCCTATCAGTTTGGCGACCAAATTCGTCATGTGATTGAGGAAACTCTCACAGGGCTTGGCATCACACGCGCCGAAGTTCACGCCACCGACAAAGGTGCGCTCGACTGCACCATCCGCGCCCGCACTACAGCAGCTGCTGTCAGGGCTACCGGCAAGGACGTGTGGAAAGACTGATGGCTACACAATGAGTAGGAAGTACGGACAACAAAAGTGTTTACTAATTTAATTATTAATCCTTTAATATCAACCACATTCCACATTATTACATGCCGACAATAACGGCAAGGGAATGAAGGTTCTACATTAAGCTTATGAGACTAAGAAGAACAATGATGTTCGTGCCAGGCAACAATCCTGGCATGATGCAGGACGCCTATATCTATGGGCCTGACTCCATAATGCTCGACCTTGAGGACTCCGTGACAATGGCGGAGAAAGACACAGCTCGACTGCTTGTGTACAACGCGCTGAAGTCGATTGACTACGGCAATACAGAAATGGTGGTTAGAATAAACCCCCTAAACACTCCCTACGGCAAGAAGGATATCGAAGCTGTGGTGAAGGCCGGCGTACACGTTATTCGTATGCCTAAGACAGAGACAGCCGAAGAGGTTGTAGAAGTGGAGCAAGAGATTGAGAAGGTGGAGCGAGAAATTGGCTGTCTTGGACGCACACAGATTATGGCTGCTATCGAGAGCACACTCGGCGTGGTGAACGCCTACGCCATTGCCACCGCCTCTAAGCGCATGATGGGCATCGCTCTCGGCGCAGAGGACTACTGCGCTAACCTCAAGACACAACGCTCGCCCGAAGGCATGGAGCTGCTCATGGCTCGCCAAACTATTGTAGTAGCTGCCCGCGCCGCCGGCATCGACGCTCTCGACACAGTATACAGCAACCTCAACGACATGGAGACATTCCGCAAGGAAGTGGAGCTCATACATCAGCTCGGCTTCGACGGCAAGTCGATTATCAATCCACGACAAATAGAGATTATCAACGAGGTGTTCACGCCGAAACAGAAGGCCATCGACAAGGCTTTAGCTGTAATTGCCGCCATTAAGGAGGCTGAGCGCAAAGGCTCTGGCGTGATTGCTGTGAATGGAAAAATGGTTGACCGACCAGTGGTTATACGCGCTCAGCGCGTGATTGACCTTGCATTGGCATCGGGCGTAATTAAAGAGGAGGATTTGGTATGAGCACATTGAAAGAAAGACTTGTCATTGCGCAGCAAGTGGCTGAGGCTATGGGAAAGAGTATATATAATAATGTGGAACATGAGTTCAAGGAAGTGACACCACGCATGGACCTTCAGCAGAAGAGCCCGAAGCTCGTGACTCTTGAAGAGGCTATTCGCCGCTCTGGTCTGCGCGACGGCATGACAATCTCGTTCCACCACCACTTCCGCGGAGGCGACAAAGTGGTGAACATGGTGGTTGACAAACTTGCAGCTATGGGCTTCAAAAACCTGCACTTGGCGGCTTCGAGCCTTCAGGACGTTCACGAGCCTCTCATAGAGCACATCAAGAACGGGGTTATCACCCAAATTTCCACATCAGGACTTCGTGGCGAACTCGCCAAGGAGATTTCGCACGGACTCATGGAGAAACCTGTCATCTTCCGCTCACACGGCAACCGTGGTGCTGCCATCGCCTCAGGCGAGCTGCACATCGACGTAGCTTTCCTCGGAGCTTCATCATGCGACCCGTTGGGCAACGCCTGCGGCTATTCTCGCTCAGAGAATGCCAAGAGCATCTGCGGCTCGTTGGGCTACGCTCTGCCCGACGCAAGATATGCCGACAAGGTGGTTATACTCACCGACGACCTCGTGGCTTATCCCAATACTCCCAACTCTATATCCGAACACGACGTCGACTACGTGGTGGAGGTTGACTCGGTGGGCGACTCTTCGAAAATCGCATCAGGTGCAATACGCGACACCAAGAATCCACGCGACATTCTGCTCGCCAAGCAAGCTGCCAAGGTGATCCTCGCCAGTGGTTACTTCCGTCAGGGCTTCTCCATACAGACTGGCACCGGCGGTGCTTCGCTCGCTGCCGTAAAGTATATCCGCCAAAGCATGATTGACCAAGACATCAAGGCCTCGTTCGCATTGGGCGGCATCACAGCCCACATGGTCAAAATGCACGAGGAGGGACTCATTGAGCGACTCATCGACGTGCAGTCGTTCGACAAGGTGGCTGCCGAATCGTTGAAGAACGACGCACGCCATAAAGAGGTGGCTTCCTACGAATATGCCAGCGCACAGGAGAAGGGTTCTGCCACACACTATCTCGACATCGTTATCTTGTCGGCTCTTGAGGTTGACGTCAACTTCAATGTCAACGTACTCGTGGGCAGCGACGGCATAATACGCGGTGCTATAGGCGGCCATCCCGACACAGCCGAGGACTCAGCTCTCAGTATCATCGTATGCCCATTGCTAAGAGGTCGCATACCGTGCATCGTAAACGAGGTGACTACACTTATCACTCCGGGCAAGTCGGTCGACGTGGTAGTTACAGAATACGGCATCGCCGTTAATCCTTCGCGCCCAGAGATAGCCGAGCGTCTGCGTGCCGCCGGAATGCAGCTCATCACACTTGAGGAACTGCGCGACCGTGCTCTGCGTATCATAGGCACACCAGCTCCGTTGCCATTCGGCGACAAGGTAGTTGGCGTGGTGCTCGACCGTGGCGGCTCTGTGCTCGACGTGATAAAAAACATTGAGGAATAGGAACATTTGGCGAGGAAGCTATTGAATATTTGCTCCCTCGTGAGTGCATATAAGGCTTCCAACATACATGATGAAAAATCAGTTAGTTGGGCTTAATAAAGTATGTTGGAAGCCTAAAAATCTGCACATTTATGGGGTGTTTGTGCACACAGGATGACTTTTTGTAGAAAAATATTTGCCCATATGAATAAAAATTTGTTCCTTTGCATCCGTTTTAAACGAGAAATTAATATTATAAACACTTTTAAAATTAGAAAATTATGTCAGAAATCGAATCAAAAGTAAAGGCTATCATCGTTGACAAACTTGGTGTAGACGAAGCAGACGTTAAGCCAGAAGCAAGCTTCACAAACGACCTCGGCGCAGACTCTCTCGATACAGTAGAGCTCATCATGGACTTCGAGAAGGAGTTCGGCATCTCTATCCCTGACGACAAGGCTGAGAAGATTGGCACTGTTGGTGATGCTATCGCTTACATCGAGGAGAACGCAAAATAATAAGGTTTATGGTTTATAGTTTATGGTGCACATAAACCATAAACCATTTTTTAACCATAACCCGTAATTTTTCTAAATGGAATTAAAAAGAGTAGTAGTTACAGGCCTCGGTGCCGTTACCCCGTTGGGCAACAACGCCGAAGACACCTGGAACAACCTTGTCGCCGGAGTTAGCGGCGCTGCACCTATCACATTATTCGACGCGTCACAGTTCAAGACACAGTTCGCTTGCGAGGTTAAAGGCCTTAAGGTTAACGATTATATCGACCGTAAGGAGGCACGCAAGATGGACCGCTACGCACAGTTGGCTATGATTTCAGCTATGCAAGCTGTTCAGGATTCGGGCATGGACCTTGAGACTGAGGACAAGAACCGCATCGGAGTAATCTTCGGCGTTGGCATCGGCGGCATCAAGACTTTCGAAGAGGAAGTAGGCTACTGGGCACAGCACCAGGATGCAGGTCCTAAGTTCAACCCCTTCTTCATCCCCAAGATGATTGCCGACATCGCAGCAGGCCAGATTTCAATCCAGTTCGGATTCCATGGTCCTAACTATACCACTACATCTGCATGTGCATCATCTACCAACGCTCTTGCCGACGCATTCAACCTCATCCGCTTGGGTAAGGCCAACATCATCGTAAGCGGTGGTTCAGAGGCTGCTATCACAGCAAGCGGCGTAGGCGGCTTCAACGCTATGCACGCCCTCTCTACACGCAACGACGACCCAGAGCACGCTTCACGTCCATTCAGCGCATCACGCGACGGATTTATCATGGGCGAAGGCGCAGGCTGCCTCATCCTTGAGGAACTTGAGCACGCTAAGGCACGCGGTGCGAAAATCTACGCAGAGATGGTTGGCGCAGGCATGTCTGCCGACGCTCATCACATCACAGCTTCTCACCCTGAGGGTCTCGGCGCTCGCCTCGTAATGGAGAACGCACTTGAGGACGCAGGCATGAAGCCAGAGGAAATCGACTATATCAACGTACACGGCACATCTACCCACGTGGGCGACATCTCTGAGGCTAAGGCCATAAAGCAGGTGTTCGGCGAGGCTGCCTACAAGCTCAACATCAGCTCTACAAAGTCAATGACTGGCCACTTGCTCGGCGCAGCCGGCGCAGTAGAGGCTCTTGCTTCGGTGCTTGCAGTAAAGAACGACATCGTTCCGCCTACCATCAACCACGAGGAAGACGACATGGATCCGGAAATCGACTACAACCTCAACTATACCTTCAACAAGGCTCAGAAACGTGAGGTGCGTGCTGCATTGAGCAACACATTCGGTTTCGGTGGTCACAATGCATGTGTAATATTCAAGAAATATGCTGAGTAATCTCATCGACAGAATAAAGCTCCCTTTCCGCAAGGACAAGGAGCTTTATTTGTCTCTGCGCCAAATCATTGGCTTCTATCCCCACGACATAAGCTACTACAAGCTCGCGCTGATGCACAAGAGCATGTACAAGCGCAACGCCAAGGGTAAACCAGTGAACAACGAGCGTCTTGAGTTTCTTGGCGATGCCATCCTCGACGCCACAGTAGGCGACATCGTCTACCGCCACTTTCCAGGCAAACGCGAGGGATTCCTCACCAACACACGCTCAAAACTCGTACAACGCGACACTCTCAACCGTCTCGCCCAGGAAATGGGCATCAACCAGCTGATTCTCTCCAGCGGACGCTCCTCGTCGCACAACTCCTACATGGGAGGCAACGCTTTCGAGGCCCTCGTCGGAGCCATCTACCTTGACAGAGGCTACGACGCCTGCATGGAGTTCATGCGCAATCGAATACTGGCACAAATGATAAACATCGACAAGGTTGCTTACAAGGAGGTTAACTTCAAGAGCAAGCTCATCGAATGGAGCCAGAAGAACCGTGTGCGCATCGACTTCCGCGTTATTTCGCAGGAGAAAGACAAGACCGGATCACCCGTGTTCAAATATCAAGTGGTGCTTGAGGGAGTAGAAGGATGCGATGGCTCGGGCTACAGCAAGAAGGAGAGCCAACAGCTGGCCTCCAAACTCACACTCGAACGTCTGCGTCGCGAACCACAATTTATCGACAAAGTGTTCGCCGCCAAAACCGACCGCACAAAAATGGAGGAGGAACCTGTGGAGAACGTGCCGTCTACAGAACAGACTTCCGACGACTTCATCATAGCCAACCCTGTGGTAGAGGCTCATGCCGAAGCTGCCGTAGAGGCCCTGAACCACGGCAAGAAGAAACGCGAACGCTGCTCACCGATGTACCGCAACGATTCTGAGACGCAACCCAATAAAACCAATGAGACTGCCCTACAGCCTGAGACTGAAGACAATCTCAATCTCAACGACTCAGAGTTCGACCTCAGCCATATCTCTGCACTTGAGCAGAGCCGCGAGGACATAATAGCAGCTGCCGAGGCTGCCGCATTTGGAGGCAAAGAATAAAAACACCGGTAAAAGGAGAAAACATCGGTAAAAGGAAGAAATATCCATAAAGGATAAAACTCCAAAGATAGAATAACGAAAAACGGGAAGTTTGCACACCAATAATAGTGCAACCTTCCCGTTTTTTGTATCTATCACTCTTCGGCATCAGAAATGATGCCGAAGAGCAAAGCAACTGAGATATTACTTGATAGCGTCGGCCAACTCAGCACCAGCCTTGAACTTAGCCACCTTCTTGGCAGCAATAGTGATCTTCTCCTTTGTTGCAGGGTTGATACCCTCACGTGCAGGACGCTCGTTCACACTGAATGTGCCAAAACCGATAAGCTGTACCTTGTCGCCCTCGATAAGAGCGTTCTTGATAGCCTCAATTGTTACCTCAAGAGCCTTCTTTGCGTCTTCCTTCTTAATCTCGGCACCTACTGCTATCTTCTCGATCAATTCTGTCTTGTTCATAGTTGTGATTTTATTATTTAATTGTTTATAATTTGAATATCATGTATTTATCCGATTAGGAAACACAAATTTAGAGTATTCCCCCGACAAATCAAACAAAAAACAGAAAAAAGTTCATAAAAACCCGAAAAAAAGCACCGCCACCCCCCATTTTATGCGGTATGACGGGATTTTTTCGTACTTTTGCAATCAAATCAGTACTCCTACCACAACACCTCGACGGAGCTACTGCCTTTATTTTCATATACAAGAATTATTTATGCAAAACATTCCTACGGTTACACGAAACCTGCTCGTCGCCAACCTCATCATCTATCTTGCCACAGTAGTGCTTGGCAATTTTGGCGTCGACCTCAACAACTTGCTCGGACTGCACTTCATACTTGCGCCCGACTTCCACACCTACCAGCTCTTCACCTACATGTTTGCACACGGAGGCTTGAGCCACATATTCTTCAATATGTTTGCTCTTTGGATGTTCGGACGCATCGTCGAGACCACATGGGGGCCACGCAAATTTTTGTTCTACTATATCGTGTGCGGTATAGGTGCCGGACTCTTCCAGGAGTTGGCCCAATTCTGTCAGTTCTACATGCTTGCCCACGACATGATACCAGGCTTCAGCTTCTCGCAGACCATGCTTGTGGCAGAGAGTAACGCCACTTTCCTCAACGCCTGGACTACAGTGGGAGCGTCGGGAGCCATCTACGGCATACTGCTTGCCTTCGGAATGCTCTACCCCGAGGAGCGCATATTCATCTTCCCCCTGCCCGTGCCCATCAAGGCAAAATGGTTTGTAATGGGCTACGCAGCCATCGAACTCTTCATGGCGTTCACAACAAGCGGCGACGGAGTGGCACATCTTGCACACCTTGGAGGCATGGTGTTCGGCTATTTCCTGATACGCTACTGGCGACGCAACCCCAGCATCAACTACAACCGCCGAGGCGGACAGTCGTTCTTCGACTCGCTGCGCCAACAATGGGAACAGCGCACCCACCGCTCAGCCGACTCGTTCGGCAAGTCGTCCACACGCTCTGGCAATTTTGGTTTTCAATCGGACACTCGACGCGAGAGCGACTGGGACTATAACGCCCGCCGCAAGGCAGAGCAAGAAGAGGTAGACCGCATTCTCGACAAGATACGCCGCTCGGGCTACGACAGCCTGACACGTGAGGAAAAACAACGTCTGTTCGATAACAGCCGAAAATAAATAATCAATTGACAATGGACAAGGCATATTATGATTGTCCATTGTCAATTTTCCATTTTTAATTAATATGAAAGACTTCACTCTACGAATAATAGCAGGAGCCAACATCGCCGTAATCATAGCAATGCTTGCTGTGGGATATGTCGACTACCTTAATCCTGTAGACTATCCACTCTTAGCCAACCTCGGATTGCTCTTCCCCGTGTTTCTTGTAGCCAACATTGCCTTTCTTGCCTTCTGGCTAATTGTCAAGAAGTTGTGGGCAGCAATACCCTTCATCGGACTCGTAGTGGCGTTTGGTCCCGTGCGCCGTTACTCTCCGCTCAACATCCCTGCCGACGCTCCCGAAGGAGCCATAAAGGTGATGTCGTACAACGTGTTCAGCTTCTCCACATGGACCGACCTCAACCAATCGAGCGACATACTGGAATACATCACCAACCAACAGCCCGACATACTGTGCTTGCAAGAAGCGGGAACCTACGGACGCAAGCACGAAATCATCGACTCCACCTTGCAAGCATCACTCGCCTACCGCGACACTATCAACACTGGGTCGCTCGCCATATACAGCCGGTTCCCCATCGTATGCAAGGAGAGAATAGCCTACCATTCCAATACCTCAAACGCCTCAGCCGCCTTCTACCTTAAGACAGGTAAGAACGACACTACAATAGTGATAGTCAACCACTTCGAGTCGACAGGCATATCGCTTGAGCAACGCTCACAATTCAAGGCTATGCTCAAGGGCAAGCTCGAAAAAGACTCTGCCGAGATAGAGTCACGTGCCCTATGGCGCAGCCTTGCCGCATCGGCAGCCGTGCGTGCTCCGCAAGCCGACGCAGTGGCAAAATACATAGCACGCCACCCAGGCAAGAGCATTATCCTGACAGGCGACTTCAACGACTCGCCCCTCTCCTACGTCCACCGGCGCATAGCCAACGAGCTGACCGACTGCTACGTGGCGACAGCCAACGGACCAGGCATAAGCTACCACTACAGCGGATTTTACGTGCGCATCGACAACATCATGTGTTCCAACGCATGGACTCCCTACAAATGCTACGTAGACAACTCGATAAAGGCGTCCGACCACTACCCCATCATTTGCTGGTTGGAGAGAAACAAAGAATAGAATTGGGAAAACATTCTCAAAACGCCTAAATCATGAAGAATTAGCGTATTAAACAATCCTAAAAGGAAGAAATAAAGCTATAAATTTCGAAAAACGGGAGAAAATCTGTAACTTTGCACGCTAACTGGCTAAATGTCTCAACGACACAAGTCATACACGGAACTCCGCCCGTCAAGAACAGCAGGTTTTCCCCACAACTTAAGCAACAATAATAACAAAAATAAAAAATCAAAAAAATGCAGAACAAAGGTATTGTAATTGTAACAGCCGTCCTTCTGACGCTTGCAAGTATCTTTTATCTCTCGTTCTCTGCCGCCACAAAATACTACGACGGCGAAGCTGCGAAGATAAAGGATCCAATAGCACAGCAGGATTACAAGGACTCCGTGAAGTTCCTCGGCCTCTACTCCTACCAGAAGTGCCTTGAGACACAGATCGGACTTGGTCTTGACCTCAAGGGCGGTATGAACGTTATCCTCGAAGTGAGCGTTCCCGACGTATTGGATAACCTCGCCGACCACAAGACCGACGTGGCCTTCACAAAGTCGATGAAGGAAGCACGTGCTGAGCACGAGGTTTCGCAGAGCGATTTCATCACTCTCTTCATCAACGCTTACAAGAAGAACGCTCCTGGACACCATCTCTCAGAGATTTTCGCCACACAGCAGCTCCAGGGCAAAGTTTCGCCAAACTCATCCGACAAGGACGTGGAGAAAGTGCTCCGCGAAGAGGTGCAGGCAGCCATCGACAACTCATTCCTCGTTGTACGTACACGTATCGACAAGTTCGGCGTTGTACAGCCCAACATCCAGAAGCTTGAGGGTCAGCAGGGCCGCATCATGGTCGAGATGCCTGGTATCAACGAACCTGAGCGTGTGCGCAAGCTCCTTCAGGGTAGCGCAAACCTTGAGTTCTGGGAGACCTACAATAGCGACGAGATAATCCCTTATCTCCAACAGCTCGACCAGCGCGAGGCTGCAGCTCTTTCTGGCAAGAAAGAAGAGACTGCCGACACTACAGCCACCGATACAGCAGCCGCCAAGGCTGAGCCTGCAAAGGCCACAGCTGCCAAGTTCCAGGTAAAAAAGAATGCCGACAAGGTCGACGACGCCACCAAGGCTTCAGCAAGCCAGTTGGAGCAGGCCAAGAAGGAGCATCCGCTCTTCGCCATCTTCCAGCCCACAGGCAACGGTGCTTTGAGCATTGTAGGTTATGCCTCGGCACGCGATACAGCAGCCGTAAACAAGATTATCTACTCACAGCTTGCCAAGCAGGTGCTTCCATCTGACCTCCGCCTCCTTTGGAGTGCAAAGCCAGCCGACGGCATCCAGGCAAAGAACATCTACGAGCTTCACGCCATTAAGGTGACATCTGCCAACGGTCGCGCTCCTATCGAGGGTGACGTTGTGACAGACGCCAAGGACCAGTTCAACAACATGAGTGGCACTCCTGAGGTTTCAATGACTATGAATTCTGACGGTGCCCGCCGCTGGGCTGCCCTCACCAAGGCAAACGTAGGCAAGGCTATCGCCATCGTGCTCGACGGCACAGTATACTCAGCTCCTCGCGTCAACGGTGAGATTTCAGGTGGACAGTCGTCTATCTCTGGTAACTTCACTATCGAGGACACAAAGGACTTGGCCAACACTCTTAAGTCTGGTCGTATGCCGGCTCCTGCCCACATCGTTCAGGAGGAGGTTGTAGGTCCTACACTCGGTGCCCAGTCAATCCAGCAGGGCTTCATCTCGTTCATCATCGCCTTCGTCATCTTGATGATCTACATGGTTGTGATGTACGACTTCATCCCAGGTATGGTTGCCAACGGCGCATTGCTCTTGAACCTCTTCTTCACAATGGGTATCATGGCATCGTTCCAGGCAGCGTTGACAATGCCAGGTATCGCAGGTATCGTGCTTGCCTTAGGTATGGCTGTGGATGCCAACGTGCTTATCTACGAGCGTACTAAGGAGGAGCTCAAGAAGGGTCTCGGCACCAAGCAGGCTTTGGCTCAGGGCTACAGCAACGCTTTCTCAGCCATCTTCGACTCCAACTTGACATCTATCATCACAGGTGTTATTCTCTACGTGTTCGGTACAGGTCCTATCCGTGGCTTCGCTACCACACTTATCATAGGTATCTGCTGCTCATTCTTCACCGCAGTATTCCTCACACGTCTCGTTTACGAGAACCGTTTGGCTCACGACAAGTGGACAAAGCAGACCTTCACAACCAAGATCTCACGCAACTTCATGGTGGGCAAGAGCTTCCGCTTCATGTCGTCTTACAAGACCTCATTCACTGTATTCGGCATTGTTCTCCTCGTGATGATTGGCAGCTTCTTCGTTCGTGGCTTGAGCAAGGGTATCGACTTCACCGGTGGCCGCAACTATGTAGTGGTGCTTGAGAAGCAGACAGAGCCTGAGCAGGTGAAGGAAGCCCTCCTTCCTCTCTTCAAGGGAGCCACAGTCAATGCTCTCGCACTTGGTACCGACGGCAAGACCATCCGTATCTCTACCAACTATAAGATTGAGTCTAACAACCCCGCTATCGACAACGAGGTAGAGGACATCCTCTACAAGGGTCTGCATGGCGCAGGTCTCGTTACTCAGGGTAGCGTAGAAGCATTCAAGAACCCAGACGTTCGTGCAGGTGGCTCTATCGTATCTTCTACAAAGGTAGGTCCAGCAGTAGCCAAGGACATCACTCACGGTGCTATCATCTCCGTGCTCATCGCCCTTGCAGCCATCTTCCTCTACATCTTGATACGTTTCCGCAACGTGGCATTCTCTATCGGTTCTACCGTAGCTCTTGCCATCGACGCCACAATCGTCATCGGCTTCTTCTCATTGCTTTGGGACATTGTTCCATTCTCGCTTGAGGTAGACCAGACATTCATTGGCGCCATCCTTACCGTTATCGGTTACTCTATCAACGACAAGGTGGTGGTATTCGACCGTATCCGCGAGAATCTCCAGTTGCACAAGAAGGACGACTTGCAGGACCTCTTCAACAACTCGTTGAACGAGACCCTCGCACGTACTATCAATACATCGTTCTCTACATTCATCGTGCTGCTCTGTATCTTCTGCTTCGGCGGTGAGAGCACACGCAGCTTCTCGTTCGCAATGTTGCTCGGTGTTGTATTCGGTACATTGTCGTCTATCTTCATCGCAGCTCCAGTAGCCTACATCACTCTCGGCCGCAAGATCAAGAATCTTCAGGCAGAGGTTGCAGAGGCAGAAGTTGTGGAAGTGAAGTAACAATTTTCTGAAACAAACAACCGTCTTCATAAGCGCAGTTCCACAAAAGGGACTGCGCTTTTTTTGCGTTTGTCAGCCACACCTGGACCACAACACATCTAATATATTCAGCAACACCACAGGCGCTGAAAGCGTGATATACACGCCTATAATGGCTTCCAGCCCACCCTAATGTCTGATGGCATGGGAAGAGAATTCACGTATATAATAATACTTCCCCAAGTAGTATATAATAAATGCCCAAGTAATATATAATAAATGCTCAAGTAATATATAATACACTGCCAAGTAATATTGCTGTCCAAGAATTGTTGATAGATGATAAAACAAAAAGGACTTGCCAAAACCCATAAGCTGGAGTTTTGACAAGTCCTCTTTTTTTATTTATTCTGCTTTAAAAGAGAGCTATGCTTACTTAACAGTAACAAGATAATAGTTCTTTTTACCACGCTGCACGAGCAGATACTTACCATCTATAAGGTCTTCGGCAGTCACCACACGGTCGAAAGCGGCAAGCTTCTCCTTGTTGAGCGAAACGCCACCACCCTGAACAAGCTTGCGCATCTCGCCCTTAGAGGCGAAAATCTTAACGTCGTCGCGAGTGAAGATATCTACAGCAGGCTGACCGAGCTGGTCCTTAGAAAGCTCGAAGTGGGGCACACCCTCGAAGATAGAGAGCAATGTGGCCTCATCAAACTTCTGCAGAGTCTCCTTTGTACCCTTGCCAAAGAGAATGCTTGAAGCCTCCTGAGCAATCTCAAGGTCCTCGCGAGAGTGAACCATAACGGTGAGCTCCTCAGCCAGACGCTTCTGCAGGATACGGCGGCCCGGATCCTCACTATGCTCAGCCACAAGAGCGTCGATAGTCTCCTTGTCGAGGTCGGTGAATATCTTGATATACTTCTCTGCCTCCACATCGCTTACATTAAGCCAGAACTGGTAGAAAGCATAAGGAGTTGTGCGGTTGCGGTCGAGCCAAACGTTGCCGCTCTCTGTCTTGCCAAACTTCTTGCCATCGCTCTTGGTGATAAGCGGACATGTGAGGCAGTAAGCCTCCGACTCGTTGCCCAATGTGCGGCGGATAAGCTCAGTACCTGTGGTCATGTTGCCCCACTGGTCGTTGCCACCAAGCTGCAAGCGCACGCCATACTTCTGATATTGATAGAGGAAGTCGTAGCCCTGAAGGAGCTGATAGGTGAACTCGGTGAACGAGAGACCGTCGCGAGCCTCTCCGTTGAGACGCTTCTGAACAGAGTCCTTAGCCATCATATAGTTCACGGTGATGTGCTTGCCCACCTCGCGTGCGAAGTCGAGGAAGGTGAAGTCCTTCATCCAGTCGTAGTTGTTGACAAGCTCTGCCTTGTTAGGCTCGTTGCCATCGAAGTCGAGGAACTTAGACACCTGCTTCTTGATAGCCTCCTGGTTGTGGTAGAGGGTTTCAGAATCGAGCAGATTGCGCTCCTGACTCTTGCCCGAAGGGTCGCCAATCATTCCAGTAGCACCACCCACGAGCAGATAAGGCTTGTGGCCGCAACGCTGGAGATGACGCAGCATCATAATGCCGCAAAGATGACCGATGTGGAGAGAGTCGGCAGTTGGGTCGGTGCCCAGATACGCAGACACCATGTGGGTATTGAGATATTCCTCAGTACCGGGCATAATCTGCGCGAGCATGCCGCGCCAGCGCAGTTCTTCAACGAAATTTTTTGCCATTGTTTTTAATTAGTAATATAATTGGGTAATTTATTTTAAAGACTTACGGCACCGGGTCGTATCCCGAGCCTCCCCATGGGTTGCATCGCAATATTCGCCATATAGAGAGAGCCATGCCCTTGAAGAATCCGTGCTTGAGCAACGCCTGCCGTGCATATTCCGAGCAAGTAGGTCGGAATCGGCACGAAGCCGGAGTGTAGGGAGTGATGAACTTCTGATAGAAGCGTATGGGCTGCACGGTGAGCCATGCGAGGGCGTGCGACAGCCATGCTAATACATGTGCAAGCCAAGCGAGAGTAGATTGCCTATTGCTCATTGTGCAGCCTCCGCCGTTTTAGTGCCGTGCTCTATGCGCTCTGCCATACGCTGCAACAAATTGCTCATGCGGTCGGCAACTTCAGTCATGGAGCAGATACGGTCGGCAGTCCATATGAAGCACATCGACACGTTGCTACAGCCATCAGCGGCAAGACGCTCCACGAGAATGTGCTTGTTTAGCCGGTAAGCCTCGCGCACCTGGCGCTTGATAAGATTGCGCTTCACAGCCCGCTTGAAGTAGCGTTTGGGCACGCTCACCATCATCTGCGCCAAAGGCCCTCGCTTGTCCTCGCTCCTCCCCTCGGCCATGTAGACAACGCGCAATGGCGAAGCCGTCATAGCTTTCGAACCGCCCCCACGAAAGAGGCGGTCGATTTGCTTTTTGCTGTTTATACGCTCCGCTTGCGGGAGAGAATACTTGGATATAGTCATAATGTGATGATGTAGAGGTGGTGCCACCTCATCCGTTTTTTTACTTGTTGTTTTCGAGATACCAGCGCAGAGCCGCAGTCATCGACGGATGCTCCTTGGTGGGAGCCTCAAGGTCGAGACGGAATCCCTCGTCCTCCACAGTCTTTGCGGTAGCCGGACCGAATGTAGCTATGCGCACATCGCCCTGTTTGAAGTCGGGAAAGTTCTTTGTGAACGCCTTGATGCCGGTAGGGCTGAAGAACACGAGCATGTCGCAGTCGAAGTTCTTCACTTCCTCCTCGGTGAAGTTGTTGCTAACTGTGCGGTACATCACGCATTCCTTGTGGTTAAGCTTCTTGGTGTCGAGCAGTCGTTGCACATCGTCGTTGTGTACATCGCTGAGCGGCACGAGATACTTCTCGTTCTTGTGCTTCACCATAGTTGGGATGAGCGAGTCGAGCTTGCCAGTAGTTCCGAAGAACACCTTGCGCTTGCGGTACTGCACGTATTTCTGAATATAGAGAGCGATGGTCTCTGTCACGCAGAAGTATTTCATGTCCTCGGGGATGGTGATGCGCATCTCCTTGGCGAGTTTGAAATAGTTGTCTATTGCGTGGCGTGAGGTGAAGACCACAGCGGTGAAATCCAACAGTCCGATTTTCTGCTGGCGGAACTCCTTGGAGCTGAGTCCTTCCACCTTGATGAATGGACGGAATACGAGTTCTACACCAAAATCATTAGCAATGTCGAAGTAAGGCGACTTCTCGCTTGACGGTTCGGGCTGGGAGACCAGAATTTTCTTTATCATTTCTCTATCAAAAAATATGTATCGTAAAAGTATATATTGTTCTTTATAAATTCACTTTCAAATAGTTGCCCACCATGGCAAGCACACCTACCAGCGTGGCCAATGGCAGCAATTCAAGCGTGCAAAAGTACAAAAAAATTTGCAAAGAATTGCCTAAATGTCTGAAAAAGATGATATATGCCTTGTAAAGCGACAACAATTTGAACACAGCTATCACGACTCCCGTGCATACGAGCGTCGTCTCGACAGGCATTTCGAAATAAGCCTGAAGCACCACCACCGGGAATAGACACACGCCCTCCATGGCTATGATGAATAGCAGCGACTTCATCCATAGGTCGTTGCTGCGCCTGTCGAAGAACACCCATCCCGCAAGCCAATAAACAGCCGACTTTACAAGCACGTAGCCCAAATTGATAAGTGCGAAGATGCCTATCACCTGATACTGGTCGATGATGAACGTGTCGGTGACACGTAACTGCACGTAGAAGAAAAATATGAGTGCGAAGAGCAGACAACTCTGCAACACCAGGAAGAACTGGAAACGCAGCTCGCTTGATGTCTCGGTTATGGAGGTAGTCTTGTCGCTGTGGGGCGGACGGAAGAAGTCCTTTGCCTGGCGCAGTATAAACCGCTTTGACTTGGCGTAGGCAACGGCTGCGAGAATGAAGCAGAAGAGCAACATGGCTGTTATCACGTTGTCGCGTGCAATGCCATAAGGCACTGGGTCACCCGCCACACCGAGTCGTCCGCCAAAGAGGTCAGGGTGAAACCAAGGCTTACCCGTGAAGTAGGACTCACGGTAGTACTTGGGCATATTGACATCGCGCCACGAATGCCCGGCTGTTTGTCCGGGCAAGTGGAGCGTGTCTGGCTGCTGACTCCACGTTATCTCCGATGGCTTTATGTGTGCCTGTATGGCGGAGTCTTGCTGCTCGGGCGTAGCATTCTTAGGCAGCCACGAGAGCACCTGTGCGGGCGTGGGCTGATAATGCTGGCGCGGTTGTTGTTTCGCTGCCACCGGCAGTCCGTCTTCGCCGAGAATTATCTCCTCGGAGTGAATGGAGTCAGTTACGTTCATAATATCAATTATTGTCAATTGTCAATATTCCAACTGTAATGCTTTGATTTACAGTCCAAACTCTTTCTTGATGTCGTCCACACGGTCGAGTTTCTCCCATGTGAAGAGTTCCACCTTCATCACCTTAGTCTCGTGATAGCGCGAGTTGAATGTCTTCTCCACCACCTCATTCTTGCGGCCCATGTGTCCGTAGGCTGCTGTCTCGCGGTAGATAGGCTGACGCAATTTGAGTGTACGCTCGATAGCCTTTGGTCGGAGATCAAAGAGTTTCTCTATCTTCTGTGCTATCTCGCCGTCGCTCATGTTCACGCGTGAGCGTCCGTAGGTGTTCACATAGATGTTCACCGGCTCTGCCACACCAATTGCGTAGCTCACCTGCACAAGCATCTCGTCTGCCACTCCGGCAGCCACCATATTTTTGGCGATATAGCGTGCGGCATAGGCAGCCGAACGGTCAACCTTTGAAGGGTCCTTGCCGGAGAATGCTCCACCGCCGTGTGCGCCCTTGCCACCGTATGTGTCTACGATAATCTTGCGGCCTGTGAGACCAGTATCGCCGTGAGGACCACCGATAACAAACTTGCCAGTAGGGTTGACAAAGTACTTGATGTCGTCGTTGAAGAGAGCCAGCACCTTCTCGCTGTGAATCTCTGCCTTAACGCGAGGCATAAGGATATTGAGCACATCCTCCTTAATCTTGGCAAGCATACGCTCGTCGTCGTTGTCAAACTCGTCGTGCTGTGTGCTCACCACGATTGTGTCGATGCGCTGGGGAATGCCCTCCTCTGAGTACTCTACTGTCACCTGGCTCTTTGAGTCTGGACGCAGATAAGTCATCTCCTTACCTTCCTTGCGGATGTCGGCAAGCACACGCATGATGAGCTGTGCGAGGTCGAGAGTCACAGGCATGTAGTTCTCGGTCTCGTTGGTGGCGTAGCCGAACATCATTCCCTGGTCGCCGGCTCCCTGCTCCTCTTCCTCGGCACGGCTCACACCACGGTTGATGTCGTCGCTCTGCTCGTGGATGGCAGTAAGCACACCACATGAGTTGCCGTCGAACTGATACTCCGACTTGGAATAGCCAATCTGGTTGATGGTCTTGCGTGCGATGGCCTGCAAGTCGATGTAAACTCCTGAGCGCACCTCACCCATGATAACTACCTGGCCAGTAGTCACAAACGACTCGATTGCACAATGAGCGTGCTCGTCGTAGGCGAGAAACTGATCGACCAGGGCGTCGGAAATCTGGTCGGCGACTTTGTCGGGATGACCCTCTGAAACTGATTCTGATGAAAAAAGATAATTCATTTTTTCCAAATTTTAAAATTAAAAAACAGTGGAAAAACACCAATTACCGCTGTCCTACACATTATGCTATTATCATTATTCCATGCCGCCAAACCGTTGGCGATACGCATAGCACATGCGGTCGGACGTTGCAGTTTTAGCATTTTTTAGTGTGGTTGCAAGCAGCCAAATTCTTCCACATGGTTATACTTGTTTTTGAAATCGGATGCAAAGGTACTGCTATTTGCCGACATGGCAAAGAATTTATAATAAAAAGATGCAACAAAGAGATAACGAGGACCGCTTTATATTATTGAGAATACAAAAAGACTCGCTATATATTCTTTTGAAAAAGACATATAGCGAGTCATTATTTGTTTATCAATTACATTATCAATTCATTACAGAGTCTGCTTAACCTCAATCTCGGTGAAGGTCTCCAGAATGTCACCCTGCTGGATGTCGTTGAAGTTGACGAGCGAGATACCACACTCGAAGTTGGCGGCAACCTCCTTAACGTCGTCCTTGTAGCGCTTGAGGGCAGCAATATCGGCTGTGTGAACCACGATGCCGTCGCGCACAACGCGAGCCTTGTCGGTACGGTGAACCTTACCCTCGACAACGTAAGCTCCGGCAACGGTTCCGACCTTAGAGATCTTGTAAACCTCGCGCACCTCAACCTGACCGGTGATAACCTCCTTCTTAACCTTATCGAGCATACCAATCATGGCAGACTTAACATCGTCGATAGCGTCGTAGATTACTGAGTAAGTGTTGATTTCAACACCCTCCTGCTCGGCAAGCTTGCGGGCAGCAGCCGAAGGACGCACCTGGAAGCCCACGATGATAGCATCCGAAGCATCGGCAAGAGTAACGTCGCTCTCTGAAATCTGACCCACAGCCTTGTGGATGACATTCACCTTGATCTTCTCGGTAGAGAGCTTGATGAACGAATCGGACAAAGCCTCGATAGAACCGTCGGTATCACCCTTAACGATGATGTTAAGCTCCTTGAACGATCCAAGAGCGATACGATGAGATATATCCGAGAGTGTGAGACGCTTCTGTGTGCGCAAGCCCTGCTCGCGCTGAAGCTGCATACGCTTGTTGGCGATGTCGCGTGCCTCCTGCTCAGTCTCCAAGGTGTGGAACGAGTCGCCTGCTGTAGGCGCGCCGTTCAAGCCAAGGATGATGGCTGGCTCTGAAGGTCCTGCGCTCTCGATGCGCTGGTTGCGCTCGTTGAACATAGCCTTGATGCGACCCCATGATGTTCCGGCGATAAGGTTGTCGCCCACGCGCAACGTACCGTTAGACACGAGTACTGTAGACACATAGCCACGGCCCTTGTCGAGCGACGACTCGATGATAGAGCCTGTAGCCTTGCGGTTAGGATTGGCCTTGAGGTCGAGCATCTCAGCCTCGAGAAGCACCTTCTCAAGAAGCTCGCTCACGTGCAGACCCTTCTTGGCACTAATCTCCTGACACTGGTACTTGCCGCCCCAGTCCTCAACGAGGAGGTTCATGGCAGCGAGTTCCTCGCGCACACGGTCGGGGTTGGCACCCGGCTTGTCTATCTTGTTGATAGCAAACACCATAGGTACGTTGGCAGCCTGTGCATGTGCGATAGCCTCCTTGGTAGTAGGCATCACGGCGTCGTCGGCAGCGATGATGATGATGGCAACGTCGGTCACCTGAGTACCACGGGCACGCATGGCGGTAAACGCCTCGTGGCCCGGAGTGTCGAGGAACGTGATCTTTCTACCGTCCTCAAGCTGCACGTGGTAGGCACCAATGTGCTGTGTGATACCGCCAGCCTCGCCGGCGATAACGTTGGTCTTGCGTATATAGTCGAGCAACGAAGTCTTACCGTGGTCTACGTGACCCATCACAGTAACAATCGGGGCACGCGGCACGAGGTCGTTCTCGTCGTCCTCAGCCTCGGTAATGGCTTCCTGCACCTCTGCGCTCACATATTCGGTCTTGAAGCCGAACTCCTCGGCAACGAGGTTGATGGTCTCGGCGTCGAGACGCTGGTTGATAGACACCATGATACCCACGCTCATGAGCGTTCCGATAACCTGGTTGACGCTCACGTTCATCATCGTAGCCAATTCCGACACGGTAACGAACTCAGTCAACTTAAGTGTCTTGCTCTCCTTCTTCTCCTCGCGACGCTCCTCGTTCATCTTCTCCTGGGCAGCCTCGCGCTTCTCCTTACGGTACTTGGCACCCTTCTTGGTCTGATTCTGCTTGTTGGTGAGGCGTGCGAGTGTCTCCTTCACCTGGCGTGCAACGTCCTCGTCGCTCACTTCAGCAGGCTTCTGCTGTCCGCCACGGTTGCGGTTCTTCTTCTTGTTCTTGTTGCTTGAACCGGCGTTGCCGTTGTTGTTCTGCTTGCCACCGTTGCCGCCACCAGGCTGGTTGGAAGCTGCGTTGATGTCCACGCGCACCTTGTTGATGCGCTCGCGCTTCTTCTTGTCGCCTCTTTGCTGCTGCGACTTCTCCTCGCGCTCCTTACGCTTCTCCTCCTTCGACTTCTTCTTTGGGCGAGTGCTCTGGTTGAGCGTCGACAGGTCGATTTTGCCGAGAACGTTCACCTTCGGTGTGTTGAGCATTTTCTTCTCGCTCTTTGTAGTGAACAGGGTAGTTTCTGACTTTGTTGTTTCTGCCGGCTGCGTCTTTGCAGCGTCGGCGGTCTTTGTAGCGGCAGTCTGTGTAGCAGCTACCGGTTTCGACTCTTTCTTCTCTTGTTTGTTGTGCTCTTTGTTCTGAACCACAGGCTTCTGATTTTTTTTATTATCCGTCTTGTCCACTTTCACATCGGCAGCCGCCGGCTTATGTGGCGTGTTGGTGTTGTTGGTATTTGTAGGCTTCTGACTGACGGCAGCAGTCTTCGCCTGAGTCTCCTTTCGAGCCTCAGTTTTAGCGGTCTTAGCGTTGGATGGTTTCTTTCCCACGCTGTCAAGGTCGATTTTGCCAAGCGGCTTATACTGCTGCCTGGAAGCCGACTTAGGAGAGCCCTGTGCGTTGTTGTCCTCCTTAGTCTTCTTTTCTTTCGGCTTCTTCTGCAAGAGTTTCTCGGCTTGCGAGCGAACCTCCTTGTCCTGCTGGAACGCACCTTGGAGCGCAGCATACTGCGCGTCGCTCAGTTTGAAGCTCGGCTCAGCCTTCACCTCTCCCAGTTCGCTTTTCTTTTCGAGGAACTCCACTGCCGTCTGGAGTCCTATGTTCAGCTCTCGTAATGCTTTGTTTAACCTGATGCTCATATTCTGTCGTTTTAAAAGTAAAAGAGTAAAAAAAGAAAGGGGTATTCTCGTTCTTACACCTTCACTTTTCTTGCTTGATTTTTATTTGAAAAATGTTACTGTTTAGATACTCGCTAAGGGAGTCCCTGCCATCCGTGCGGATTCAGAAGCTCCCTTATTAGTTGTATCTACTTAATTCTCGAACTCAGCGCGCAGCACCTTCAGCACGTTGTCCACGGTCTCCTCCTCAAGGTCGGCCTTTTCAACGAGCATGTCGCGCGGTGCGTTGAGCACAGCCTTGGCAGTATCGAGACCGATGCCCTTGATGGCGTCGATAACCCACTGGTCGATCTCGTCGGAGAACTCGTCGAGGTAGATATCCTCGTCGGCCTCGTCGCCGTTTACCTCGCGGAACACGTCGATGGTGTATTCTGTGAGCATCGAGGCGAGCTTGATGTTCATACCGCCACGTCCGATGGCAAGGCTCACTTCCTCTGGCTTGAGATAAACCTCAGCCTTCTTGTTCTCCTCGTCGATGTTGATGCTCGACACCTTGGCGGGCGAGAGCGCACGCTGGATGAAGAGCTTGGTGTTGGCTGTATAGTTGATTACGTCGATGTTCTCGTTGCAAAGCTCGCGCACGATGCCGTGCACACGGCTACCCTTCACGCCCACGCAGGCTCCTACAGGGTCGATGCGCTCGTCGAAGCTCTCAACGGCAATCTTGGCACGCTCGCCCGGCATACGTGCTATGCGGCGGATGGCGATGGCACCCTCTGCAATCTCGGGCACCTCAGCCTCCAAGAGACGCTGCAAGAAAGTGGGGCTTGTGCGCGAGAGTATAATCTTAGGATTGTTGTTCTCGTTGTCCACACGCTCGATGACGGCACGTATGGTCTCGCCCTTGCGATACTGGTCGGCAGGAATCTGCTCTGCCTTAGGAAGGATAAGCTCGTTGTTCTCGTCGTCAACCACGAGCACCTCACGCTTCCACACCTGGTAAACCTCGGCTGCGATGATCTGTCCCACACGGTCCTTATATTTATTGTAGAGAGAGTCATGCTCAAGCTCAAGAATCTTTGAGGCAAGAGTCTGGCGCAAGTTAAGGATTGCACGTCGTCCGAACTTGGCGAACTCCACACGCTCCGACACGTCCTCGCCCACCTCATAGTCGGGTTCAATCTTGCGTGCCTCCTTAAGGGCAATCTGCTTGTTCTCGTCCTCCACCTCGCCGTCGGCCACAACCACGCGGTTGCGGTAGATCTCAAAGTCGCCCTTGTCGGGGTTCACGATCACGTCGAAGTTCTCGTCGCTTCCGAAAATCTTAGCCAGAACGTTGCGGAAGCTCTCCTCCAGAACGCTCACAAGAGTGGTACGGTCGATGTTCTTGGTCTCTTTAAATTCCTTAAACGAGTCGAACATGCTCACTACATCGTCTTTCTTTGCTGCTGCCATAGCTTATTTGAAATTTATTAAGTATTTTGTATATTTCACCTTGTCCATGAGGAAAGCCTTGTCCACCTCGACGAGCTGCGGGCGTTTTTTGCCTTCCACCTTTTGCTTCTCCTGCACCGCTACTGTGAAGTCGTTGCCATCAACGCTCTTCAGCACGCCTTTGTATTTCTTGCCGTCGGCGTCGAGCACCTCCACTTCCTTGCCCACGAAGCAATGGTATTGCTGCGGCACTTTGAAAGGCTGTCCAAGTCCGGCGGAGCCCACTTCGAGTTCATAGTCTTCCTCGTCGCGGCTCAGGTGGTCTTCGATGTAACGGCTCAGTTCTACGCAGTCCTCAATCCACACGCCGTCGGCATGGTCGATTTCCACAACGATACGGTCGTCGGGGCTTACTTCGATGTCGACAAGAAAGTACTCCTTGCCGTCGAGCCACTCATTCACGATACTTTTTACGGTGTTTTTGTCTATCATATATATATATTAGAGAATAAAAAATGAGGAGCTCTCTCGGAGCCCCTCATTCCACTGAACGATGCAAAATTACTAATTTTCTGCAACGTGTACAAATATTTTTTGCATTTTCTATCAATACATTTATTATTATCGTAGGTTTATACTTTCTGACGCGCAGTTTCGTGTCAAAAAGTCAGAAATCAAGCGATAACAAAGAGAAAGAATGTCCATACCAATGAAAATTGAGAGTTGGTTATCTCGTTCCGAAATTTTTATGGTAAATACAATAACCATTACACTTAATCTTGTAAGTGTACCTGCCCTCAAATTTTATTGATGATGTGAGGATGGCATATTCCGCCTCACTACATGCTTTCAAAATACGATCTTTAGAAGTGCCAGGAGCAAATAATTGGCTAGTACATTTAAGACCTTCATTTTTGTACGCGTCCCAATATGCTAATTCTATGGCTTCCATTTCTTCATTTTTGCTGTTAATCGCTGATGTAAGTCCAAACACATATATGTACTCTTCATCATCAGAGCCTTTGTCGCATGAAGTAAATATTGCAAGCAAGCATAGAATGATTAGGAAACCTCTAAACAACTTGATTAGTGTATTCATCTTATATAATTAATATAATTAATATGCTGAAATTCCAAATTTCACATTACCTGTATTGTATGTTCTCACCTGATACTGTGTGGCAGAAGTTTTTGATTCAATTATAGGATCATAAAAATAGATCTTAACACTACCTAAATTATCAGATTCTTCCTTACGTGTGATGGTCACAGTACGTATTTCTTTTTTAGTATTTGACGATGTTGTCTCAACACCAACATTCGCACCAAGTTTTTTGCTCTCGCCAAGCCCCAACTCAAGTTTTACATCACCATTGAATTTTGTACTTAATACATTGACAACTTCATATTGATAAGAGGTTGTCTTTGCAACACTTTCATCCTCCTCAAGAATTGTTACATAGCGATATACTGATTCTTCTGCAAGATTCCATTTACCTAATGATATTTCACCAGGAGTCAAATAGAAACGTTTTGTAGTGAATTTGTTAGGATCTATCTTATATGTGTATTTACTGTGTCTGAAAGCAGTAGAATGTCGATAGGTCCTATCTAAATTGAAATTCCAAATGTCACTAGGCTTAACAGGTAGATAAACAATCTGAGGTTTCTCGTTTGTTGAACGCTGAATCTCAAAACGGAAGTTATAAGCCCCCTTAGTCCACAAAGCATCAATCAATTCACTCTCTGTAAAATCTCGCTTTTTGCGGGACACAGAATTCGCTTTAATATATGGATCATCACTCATAGAATTTGTTTTCTGATCTGCAATAGTGAAATATGTAGTAGGGTTTACTTCAATAAAGCTAATATACTCACTTACATTAAAATTGAGAGCTCCAGAATGATTTGTTGGAGTCAATCCATAATAGATGTAATCACGTTGGAGAGCCATTGAATTTGTACTTGCATCATCCTTATAAAAATACTTATAAGCATTAATAGCCTTATTGCCAACATAGCTATTATCAACAACAGCACTTCTTGTTGATGAATTTGTTCGAGATCCATCAAATGAAGGAGAAACAAATGTAAAGCTATAATTAGCTCCGCGTGTTTTCACCTCTTTATTTGCAATTACGCGATTATTTTCGTTTACAACTAAAACATTGAAAGCAGGGACTTCATTTGCAGGAATCGTATCGGTAACTTCACCTGCATATAACAAAAGATTCTTATCTTTTGAACAAACAGAAACAGGAAGCTCATTATCAGAGCAATCATATGTCTCTGCATTTATATCAAACATCTTTATCTCAGGAAAAAGAATGTTTAAGAGAGGTAGATTCTCATTAATAGCCTCAATTAAATCTGGTGAAGAATAAGATGCCACACACTCTGCGAAGGTCGAATTTCCGACACGCTCATCCTTGATAGTAGCCCACAACACATCATAGTTCTTGTCAAATTGCTTGATAGCTTCAGTTTTGATAATTTTACGCGCATCAATACTATTACTGATAACAGAAGAAAACGCTTTGGCAAACTCCAATTTAAGATCTTCTTTTTGCGATACCTCTAGCTGTTTTGATTCTACACAATCTTTATTATCTACAATGAGATCTTCATTAGTGCAAGAAAACATAGAAAGAGTAGCAGCAAAAAATGCAATAATTGTTTTTTGTTTCATTTTACTTTTATATTAATAATTTAGATTACTTACTTATGTTTACTTTATTTGAACTTCACCTCTATATACAGCATCATTTACATTTAAGTATAAATAGTAAATTCCTCGTGAAAGACTATTAACATCAATAATTGTCCAAGCCAACGAAGAACTATCACAACTATCATGTAACAATAACATATTGCTACTATCACATATATAATACTCAACATGCATATCTGATATGCTATTAATATACATACAACCTTCTTCTTGTGAAATACCTACCTTAATAGGAATTTGTGAAGGAGCCCGAGTAGGAAAACTATTTTTACTATTATTAATATCTTTATTAAAACATGCAAGATTCACATTTTCAATAAATCCTTGCGCTGAAACATTCATAGGACAAGACGCAGACAACAGCAATACAAGTCCAAATATCATTTTTTTCATTTTCATATTTTTTGTTTTGTGATGCAAAATTATATCTTCTTTTTTTACTCACAAAATTTCAGTTGTTTCATCTTGTTTCATCACATCAAATATATCTAAAATAAATCATAATAAACTAATAATCAACGATATACCAAAATAAAACATTTTACATCATTGAAACAAAATGAAACAACTGAAACAAAAAACTTCCATTCTAAATTGTAAAAAGCCATTTTTTATTTATCTTTGCAAACTGTTTCTCAAACATATAGAATTTACACATGTATAGATTTATCATATTAATAATAACAATTTCATTTCTTTGCATTTCATGTAAAGACAACAGCTTATTGTCAAAGATGGACCAGATCAAGACTGTAGGCGACGAGAATCCGGCTTTGGCCCTGAAGATGCTCGACTCCATTTATGTAGATGCGAGAAATGCGTCGGAATATACCATTATGAAATACGACCTGCTGAAAATACGCCTTGAAGACAAAAGCTATATTCCTCACACATCCAACAAAGTGATAGAAAACTTGGTGAAATACTTCGAAGATAACGGAACCGTCAAAGACAAGCAGGAGGCATATTACTATGCTGGTAGCGTGTATCGTGACTTGGATGACACTCCAAGGGGTATAGAGAATTTATACAAATCAATTGAGGCTGTAAGCGATAAAAAAGAATGCGACTCTATAATTCTAAGAAATGCATACTCCAACTTATATTATCTTTTCGTAAATGTACAAGACTACAATAATGCCCTAAAGATGGCTCAGATGGAATACAGTATATCTAAAGCCATAAACAACACTACCATCAACACCATGAACCAAATAACCAACGCCTATATTGACCTGGATATGAACAAAGAAGGCCTACGTTATTTAAACGAGACTTTCAACCTTCTTAAAAACAAGAAATATGCCAAGGAGGATAATTTTATTTTCTTGGTTTTATATAACTATAGCCATCTCAAACTCAAAGACAAAGCCAACGAATGCTACAACTTGATAAAGAAAAGAAAGTTGAAACGTATGGATGCATTCGTACGCAATATTCTTGGCAATTACTACATGTTGATTGGTCAGCAAGACTCTGCTATCGCTTGTTATGAGTCTATCATCAACGAAAAGAAGAATGAATATGCTATGTATGACACATCTAAAAAACTATTCCATATTTATTCTGAAAATGGCAATAAAGACAAGGCGATAAAGTATGGGGCAGAGTTTGTGCGTATGTCCGAAAAGCTTGACCTTGCCAAGAACTCGGAACTGGCTGCTACAGTCAACAACAAATACAAGTACCATCTCGACCAATCGCGTATGCAGAAGATGGAGAGTGAACGCACTATGTATCTGCGTATTGCGTTGACTATTGGCTTCTCAGCAGTATTGCTCACCTTGGCATTCGTAATTTTCTATATGCGCAAAAAGAACATCACGCTCAGAAGGCAACTTACCCTTACCGACAGTCTGAACTCCGTGAAGGCTCAAATGCGCGACATCAAGAAGAATACTCTGCTAAAGGAGCAACAGTTGGCTTCAGCACAAAGCGAGATAGCAGCCAAGGAGCAGAAGATGAAGGAAATCAGCGAGGAGCTTCAGCACAACGAGCAACTGCTCGAAACCACCCAGAAGAGGCTCAACGACAAGATGAAGCAGAGCGAACAACTAATGCAGATGCTACACAAAGCCGAGCTTGAGGATTCGGCAAGCGATGTGGTGGAGGCTGTGAGAAAGTCGGCTGAGGGCAAGAAGAAGCTCTCTGCCACGGAATGGCAACAGCTATATTCTGCCGTCAACAGTCTCTATCCCGACTTCAAGGACTCGCTCGTGAGCCGCGACGGCAACCTAAGCGAGCAACAAATGCAAATGTGCTATCTGATGCGTATCGGACTGACGGGTCCGCAGATTAACAACGTGGTGGACATATCGCGCACTACTGTTTGGCGATGGACCAACGCTAACAAATGGATTTATGACATTTGAATTTCCTCGGCAGGAAAAACAGCCTTTATATTGTGAACATTTTCACAATATAAAGGCTGTTTTTTACTTTACTTTTTTAAGATTTAGAACATAATTAATGATTTCAATGCTAAATATGGAGTGTTGAACGATAATACATAACAACATTTCCTACAAGAATCAAAGCCATCTCGGCATATATTCTTATAACATCCTTGCTGCAGCCCGCTTTATGGCAGGAGAAGAGAGAGAGGACTCCTGACAATAAAGCGAGGGCACTAAACGTCAACGACACCACAGAGAAGTGAAAGGCTATCAAAGCCGAGACAGTAAGATAAGTCAACAATTGTGTAGCTTTCACCATTTTCTGTAGCACCATTTCTGTGCCATTAGTACTGCTTTTAGCAAGCTTGCGTTGCCAAATATAATAGTCTACACAACATAATACGATGCAGATTAAAAGAAAATAAGTGTTGTTGAATAAAAGATTAAAAATGTTTTCCATACGATTGAATGTTGATTTTTATTTATTAATGTTCCTCGGAATTTATATTCCCACTTAGTTAGTAGGACTTATATTCCCGCTTCGTCAAACAGCTTGCCATATTGTTCGTCAATATTCTTTTTGTACCGCTTGCTGCGGTAGTGTCCGATAATGGTAAACACCAAGCTGTTTACGGCACATGCAATGCTGATGATGGTCAGGGCTTGACCTGTAGTTCTGCTTGAAAGATCCCATAAGTCCCAGCCCATGACAATGTCGATGATTGCCTCTATTATACAGAAGACAACTATAAAGATTACGAAATCTATGGTTCCGTTGACAATCTTGTTTTTTAGCGTTTTGTTCATTGTCTAATATTTTTAGTGAATACTTTAACTTTTGCTTATTTTCTGACGCAAAATTATAAATTGTTTTCTCATCCGCAAAATTTCAGTTGTTTCATTTTGTTTCAACATATAAAGATTTCTCCATAACACACGGTAAGACTTTAATTATTAACGACATGGCGAAATGAAACATTTGAAACAACCAACTGAAATCTGAAACAACTGAAACAAAAAAACTGGCTTTATTAATGCAAATGTGCTATCTTTTTATGGAAGAGAATGGAGCTACGCTTCCTTCGGGATTCGTTCGGGATTCGTTCGGGATTCGTTCGGGATGTTGCATCCTCTGCCTTAAAAATATGTTAATTGACAAAAATAAGGGATATTCTCATACAATAAACATGATAACAGAGTATTTTCTTAGGTAGAACACTAAAAATAATTATTGATATGAAGAATCTAAAATCTTTTGTAGGACTAACATTAGTTCTGTTTGCATCATTATTTATTGCATCATGCAATGATGATGTCGAGGAAACATTGGAGCAAGAATGGACCTCGGTATTGGATAATCATGAATCGGCATACGTCTATGATGACAATGGAAACTGTTTTGGTGATGGCGGCGGCATAAGCAAGGAGAACTTCGACAAAATGTTCATTGGTCGTGGATGGAAACACTACGGCACATGGGAAATAGACAAGAATGGCAAAAGACTGCCCGAAGAGTATTACAAAAATATGTACGGTATAGCTCCAGAAAATTACTATTTTGACAGCAGCACGAAATTGACGACTTACTATTGGTCAGACGCAGCTGGGGGCACCATAAGTAAGAATGAAATGGCTTATACCTTTAATAATAATTACAATAATACGCGAAGGACTGTATTGTTGCTCGACTCCAACAACTATCTTCAGATAACAGGATGGACTCTCGGCTCTCAACCAAGTTTCTGCATGGTTCATCCTTTGGCAAAGAGTGCAGATGGAACAACCATCTATGGTGTTTCTATATATGTGCAGATGACCGATAAAGAATTGAAGACTATGCTGAATAGCGCACAATAAAAACAAATGTTGGCTAAGAGCTGTTTTGCAGCACTTAGCCAACATTTATTTTTATTGTTTTTATTTCAAGGAATATTCTTGCCTTAAATCTCCTTCTTGCTTTTCATTTCCTTAAGCAACGCCAGCGCCTTGTTCTCCTCAGCCTCCATAATCTCGCGTTCGCCCGGACCCTTGTCGTTAATTCCGCAAAGATGCAGAATGCCATGGATGATGACGCGATGAAGCTCGTCGTCGTATTCCTTGCCAAACTGCTCGGCATTGGTGCGCACGGTGTCGAGCGAGATTACTATGTCGCCGCTCACAATGCCCGGCTCGTCGTAGTCGAACGTAATCACGTCGGTGTAGTAATCATGACCAAGATACTCGTTGTTGACTTCGAGAATCTTCTCGTCGTCGACAAACATATAGCCTATCTCACCCACTTTGAGGTTGTAGGTGGCAGCCACGGCACGTATCCATGCCGAGGTGTCGCGCTTCTTAATCTTCGGCATTTTCACGCCGTCTACATTATATGTTATCATAATGCTTAATGTTTTTTGATGTTCATGAATTTGATTGTTGTTATGGCTTGGGCAGGAACATGCTGCAGTCGCGCCCGAAATGGGTAAGCTCGCGCACTACCGACGACGATATGCAGTCCATGCCTGGCTCGGCATAGAGCAATACGGTCTCTATGCCAGTAAGGCGGCGGTTGATGTCGGCTTGGTCGCGCTCAAACTCAAAGTCCTTCACCGAGCGCACTCCCTTGACTATGAACTCAGCCCCCATGCGGCGGGCAAAGTCAACAGTAAGGTCGCTATACTGCTCCACGCTTATGCGCTCGTCGCCGCTATAGAGCCGCCTTATAGCCTCCACACGCTCCGCAGCCGGGAGCATGTAGCGTTTCGACTCGTTCACGCCCACGCCAATGACAAGCCTGTCGAACAGCTTAACGGCACGCCTCACCACGGAGTCGTGACCAATGGTAAAGGGGTCGAACGACCCCACGAATATTCCCGTTCTTTGCATTCTATGATGTGTTAAGTATTTGCAAAAGTAATATATTTATTTCAAGTTGTAGGCTTTTTGTTTCAAATAATTTGGCGGTTTCGAGAATTATTGCGTAATTTGCATAACACATAAGACAGAAAAAAACATAATAATGGAATATACTATAAACGTTCGTGGTCAGCTCATAGACCTCGCGCGCCCCATGGTGATGGGCATACTCAACGCCACACCCGACTCGTTCTACTCAGGCAGCCGCAAACAGACAGAGACTGAGATTGCCAACCGCGCCAACCAGATCATCGAGGAGGGCGGACGCATAATTGACGTGGGAGCCTTCTCCACACGTCTCGGAGCCAAAGTGGTGGGCGTGGAGGAAGAGACCGAGCGACTGCGACGCGCCTTGCATATAGTGCGCCGGGAGCAGCCCGACGCCATAATAAGCGTTGACACCTATCGCCCGCTTGTGGCCCGCAAATGCGTGGAGGAATTTGGAGCCGACATCATCAACGATGTGTCGGAGGGTGGACTCACGGGCATCGTGGGACAGGCCATACACGAGGAGGGCGACATGTTTGAGACTGTTGCCAAGCTCGGAGTGCCGTATATACTAATGTCGGTACAGCCCACGCTCAAGCAGATGATGATGAACTTTGCGGCTGAGGTGCAACGTCTGCGCGACCTTGGAGCCAAGGACATCATCCTCGACCCCGGCTATGGCTTCGGCAAGACTCTTGAGCAGAACTACGAGATTATGAGCCATGCCGAACAGTTGCTCGAACTCGAACTGCCCGTGCTCGTGGGCATCTCGCGCAAGAGCATGATATACAAACTCATAGGCGGCGACCCTACCACTTCGCTCAACGGCACTACTGTCCTCAACACAATTTCCCTGATGAAGGGAGCGTCGATTCTGAGAGTGCATGATGTGAGGGAGGCGGTGGAAGTTTGCAAAATTGCGGAGCGGTTTTGAATGTGGAATGTGGAGTGTGGAATGTTGAATGGTCGGCGAAGCCGATGATGAATGTGGAATGTGGAATGGTCGGCAGAGCCGATGTGGAATGTGGAATGAGTTGGACTATTATTCCACACTCTACTTTCAACATTCAACATTCCACATTCATCATCGGCTCCGCCGACCATTCAACACTCAACATTCAACATTCCACATTCAACATCGGCTCCGCCGACCATTCAACATTCAACATTCAACACTCAACATTCAATTTATGTTTGATTTCGGAATAAAAGACATTATCGACATACTGCTTGTCGCCCTGATGCTCTACTACATCTACAGACTGATGAAGGAGAGCCGCTCGCTCAACGTCTTCATAGGCATCATCGTGTTTGTGCTTGTGTGGCTGTTTGTGAGCCAGGTGCTTGAGATGCGCCTCTTGGGGGCAATCATGGACAAACTGGTGTCGGTGGGAGTGATTGGCCTCATCGTGCTCTTCCAGGAAGAGATACGACGATTCCTCTACTCACTCGGAGCCCACCAGAGGTTTGCCGCCGTGGCTAAATTCTTCATAAGCGGCAAGTCGAAGCAGGAGACTGTGGACAAGGAGACCGTGATACCCATCGTTATGGCGTGCATGGACATGTCGCGCGGCAAGGTGGGAGCACTCATCGTGATAGAGCGAGGCATACGCCTTGACGACATCGTGGACACGGGCGACCTGATTGACGCACGCATCAACCAACGACTCATTGAGAACATCTTCTTCAAGAACTCACCGCTGCACGATGGTGCTATGGTCATCACGGGTAAGCGAATAAGGGCGGCAGGATGCATCCTGCCCGTGTCACACAACCATGACATTCCAAAGGAATTGGGATTGCGCCACCGTGCCGCTCTCGGCATCTCGCAGGATAGCGACTGCATAGCCGTGGTTGTGTCGGAGGAGACGGGAGGCATTAGCGTTGCCATAAAGGGCAACTTCCAGCTGCGACTGTCGGCTGAGAAACTGGAGAATATCCTATCGAAGGAAATGAACTTCTAATACGAATATTTCCTCTTGATAGAAATGAACTTCTAATGAGAGTTTTTCCTCTCGATAGAAATGTATTTTTAAGAATAAAACGAATTTATGAATATAGACAACACACTACAAAAGCTGCATATCGAAGAACTCAACGCCATGCAGCACGACACTATCGACGCTGTGCTCCATTCCGACCGCGACGTGGTGGTGCTCGCTCCTACGGGCAGCGGAAAGACCCTCGCCTATCTGTTGCCAATCGCCTCGCGTCTCGACCCCAAGGTGGACGAGGTGCAAGCCGTGGTGATTGTGCCTGGACGCGAACTCGCCATGCAGTCGAACGATGTGTTCAGACGCATGGGCAGCGGACTGCGCTCGGAATGCCTCTACGGAGGACGCCCAACAATGGACGAGCATCGCACCATCATGCGTACCCGGCCACAGATTGTGTTCTGCACCCCGGGACGACTGAACGACCATATCGACAAGCTCAACTTCTCGTTGGACAACGTGAAGTGGCTCGTAATCGACGAGTTTGACAAGTGCTTGCGCATGGGTTTCCGTGCCGAGATGCAGAAGGCTGTGGAGAGTCTGCCCAATGTGGAGCGTCGCATCCTGCTTTCTGCCACAGATGCCGAGGAGATGCCTTCGTTTGTGCGAATGGGACGCACAGAGCGTGTGGACTACCGCATCGACGAGGAACAGACGCCCGACCGCATCGGACTCTACACGGTTAAGTCGCCCGAGAAGGACAAGCTGCCTATATTGGCAAAGATGTTGCGCGGTTTCGGCGACGAGCAGACGATTGTGTTCATGAACTATCGCGACGGTGTGGAGCGCGTGAGCCGATACCTTGCCGACGAGGGTTTCGCCGTGAGCAGTCTGCATGGCGCTCTCGACCAGAAGCAGAGAGAGGAGGCTGTCTATCGCTTTGCCAACCAGTCGGTAAGAGTGCTTGTGGGCACCGACCTTGCCGCACGCGGACTGGACATTCCCGAAATAAACAACGTGATACACTACAACTTGCCTGTGGGCGAGGATGAATATATCCACCGTGTGGGACGTACCGGACGATGGGAGTCGACGGGCAAGGCTTTTATGATAATTGGTCCGGAGGAGCATCTGCCCGAATACGTGAAAGAATCTACCGAGGAATATAATGTGCCCGAGACTTCGGCTGCTCCTCTGCCTCCACGCATGGCTACGCTATACATAGGCAAGGGCAAGAAGGACAAGATATCAAAGGGCGACATCCTTGGTTTCCTTTGCAAGATATGCGGACTCAAAGGCGCGGACATAGGACGCATCGACGTGTACGAACGCTATGCCTATGTGGCTGTGGACAACAGCAAAGTGCGCTCGGTCGTGAAGAAAGCCACAGGAGCAAAGATTAAGGGACTGAAAACTGTAGTGGAACAGGCATTTTAAAGAAAAGGACTTGAAAAAATGAAACCTGAAACCTTAAACCAACCTTCAGATGCAAACAAGCCTACGGCTCGTATATGCGTGGTGATTCCATGCTACAACGAGGAGGAGGTGTTGCCGTGGGCTATGGACAAGCTCCAGACTATGCTCCAAAGACTTAAGCGGGAGACTGGGGCCTACGGCTCGCTGCTGCTCGTAGACGACGGCAGCCGCGACCGCACATGGCAGCTCATAGAGCAATTCGCCGCACAACACTCCAATGTGTCGGGCATAAAGCTCTCGCACAACGAGGGCCACCAGGGCGCATTGTGGGCTGGTATGCAGGAGAGTCTTGAGATATGCGACGCTATGGTGTCGATAGATGCCGACTTGCAGGACGACGAAAATACTATAATTGATATGACACGCCAGTTTCTTTCTGGCTGCGATATTGTATACGGAGTGCGCAAGGAACGCAAGACCGACACATGGTTCAAGCGCATGACGGCTCTCACGTTCTACAGAATAATGCAGACTGCCGACCCGGAGATTATCTACAACCATGCCGACTTCCGACTGATGAGCAACCGCACGGTAAGGGCTCTTATGCAATATCCCGAGCGCAACATGTTTCTGCGAGGCATGGTGAGACAGTTGGGATTCAGCGAGGGCTACGTCTACTACAACCGCACGGCACGCACGGCAGGTGAGTCGAAGTATCCGTTCACCAAGATGCTTTCGTTCTCCATCGACGGCATCACGTCGTTCTCTACCGCCCCGCTCAAGTTCATCACCTTCGCCGGACTCACCATGACGCTCATCTCCATGCTCATCATCATCTACGGACTCTTCGAGCATTTCATGGGCAAGACCATAGTGGGATGGACCTCGCTCATGGTGTCGATGTGGTTCATAGGCGGAGTGATAACTACCGGAGTGGGCATAGTGGGCATGTATATAGGCAAAATCTACACAGAGGTGAAACGCCGCCCAAGATATTTTGTTGACAGAAAGGTGGGGGTTAAAGTGAATAAAGAATAAAGCAACAATCAACTAAAACATTATTATATATACAAACAATGGAAATTATAGATTTCAGCAAGTCAAACTCCATCATCAACAAATACATGGCGGAGATGCGCGACAAGGACTATCAGAAAAACCGTCTGCTGTTCCGCAACAACATCATGCGTGTGGGCGAGCTTATCGCCTACGAGCTTAGCAAGACTTTCGACTACGAGGAGCGCGACATACAGACTCCACTTGGCGTGGCCAAGGTGAACGTGCCTACCGACAAACTCGTGCTTGGCACCATCTTCCGTGCCGGACTGCCCTTCCACCAGGGATTCCTCAATATCTTCGACCACGCAGGCAACGCCTTCGTCTCAGCCTACCGCGAGTATGAGGATGCCGAGCATACCAAGGTGGGTATACACGTGGAGTATCTCGCTACACCCGACCTCAACGATGCCACCCTGCTCATCGTTGACCCTATGCTCGCCACGGGCGGTTCTATGGAAATGGGCTACAAGGCTTTGCTCACCAAGGGAAATCCCAAGAAGGTGCACGTGGTGTGCGTGATGGCTTCGCCTGAGGGCATAGAGCATATACGCAAGACATTCCCCGAGGACACCACTATCTGGTGTGCGGCAGTAGATCCAGGACTCAACGAGCACAAATATATCGTGCCAGGCTTCGGCGATGCGGGCGACTTGTGCTACGGAGGAAAGATCTAAGTTCTGCTTTTGCAGAACCGATAATAAAACAATAAGGAAGACTGTCGAGAGCTTGCTCTCGTTAGGTCTTTCTTATTGTTTTATTATCGAAACCCGAAGAATGAGGGTTTTGCCCACAATCGGGTGTTTTTAAGGTTTTTGTCAAAGCCCTACCCTATACATATAAGGCAAAGCATCAAGAGTATTACGCCTCGCGCTGGCGTGTTCCCATACGGGCCTCAACAACATTCACTACATAGTCGCCAAGTTTCTCACATTCAGAGACAATGTCCATGTACATTGTACCGATGGCATAGGTGTACTTATGGTCGTTGACATCGTTGATGTTCTGCGAGCGCAACTGGTTGCGGTAGTTGTTAATCTCGTTCTCCACGTTGAACGAGCGGTTAACGTCGAGATTGTCGCGACGACCGGTGAGCATCACATTCATCTGAGTGAGCGAGTCGTCGGTAAGCTCGAACATCTGATGCAGATGCTCATACTGCTGTTCGGTGAAGTCCTCCTTGCCCTTGAGCTTGCGGCTGATGGTGCGGGCGATGTTGAAGCAAGAGTCGCCAATCGACTCAATCTCCGAAATCTCGCGGAGCATGGCGCGAATCTTAGCCTTGGTGTCGTCGGAAAGGTGAGCGTCAGACACATTGTCCAGATAGTTGGCAATCTCAATCTCCATGTTGTCGGAAATGCTCTCATACTTCTCGATGCGCGAATAGAGCTTTGTGAACGCAGCATCGTCCTTCACTCCAAGCAGCTCTCTCACCATGCCAAACATACGCTGGATGCGCTCTGCAAACGACTGAATCTCCTTCTGTGCCTCAAGCACAGAGAGCTCCGGAGTCTTCATGATTGAAGTGCCACCGATATAGCGCAGGCGGAAGTCGTCCTCGTCTTTCTTGGCAGAAGGCTTGATGACGTAGCACACGAAACGCTCCATCTGAGGAATGAACCAGATAAGGATGGTTGTGTTGCACACGTTGAAGGCTGTGTGGAAGGCAGCGAGCACCACCGAGAGACGGGTTGCGTCAATATGGTCGGCATGAGGGTCGACACCCACAAAACCACACACCATATCAATAAACGGATAGAAGATGCAGAGCACCCATATCACACCAAACACATTGAACGTGAGGTGGGCAAGGGCAGCACGGCGTGCCTGGGTGTTGGCTCCCATGGCAGCAATGTTAGAGGTAATGGTTGTACCGATGTTCTCGCCAAGCACCAAGGCAATACCCATATATATAGGTAGCACACCGCTGGAGCAGAGCACCATGGTGATGGCCATGAGCGCGGCAGACGACTGCATACAGAACGTGAGCACGGTGCCTATGCCAAGGAATGAGAATATGGTGATGTAGCTGTCTTTATCGAACGAAGAGAAGAAATCGATAACCATCTGGTTATGGCTGAGGTCCATTTCCTTGCCAGTAGCTCCGAGCGTGGAAATGGCGAAGAACATAAACGCTACACCAAAGAGGAAATCGCCTATGTAGCGTTGTTTCTTACGATAAATAAGCAATAATGCAATAAAGAATACGGGGAACACGATGTTCGCCATATTAAACGAGAAGCCGAGCGTCATAATCCATGCCGTGAACGTGGTACCGATATTGGCACCCATAATCACAGATATGGCCTGCGCAAGGGTTAGCAGTCCGGCGTTGACAAAGGATACAGTCATCACCGTCGTTGCAGTCGACGACTGCACCGATGCTGTTACGAACATACCGGTCAAGAGACCGGTAAAGCGGTTGGTAGTCATTGCTCCGAGGATGTGGCGAAGCTGCGAGCCTGCCATCTTCTGGAGTGCCTCACTCATCACCTTCATACCGTAGATGAGCAGAGCTAATGATCCGATAATTTTAAAAAAAATCCAAATCGACATATTTTAATATAAATTTATGTGGCGTTATTGCGCTTTGTGTCGAAAACGGAGTATCTTTGCCCACGGGATTGGGTATCAAGACTAAAGCATCTGTCTCTATCCCTTTCCGCCAACTACCTTTATAGAGTATTAACCCTTAAACGTAACCATAATGAAACAGTTGATACAAATCCGTTGCAAAAATAATAAAAAAACTTTAAAAGTCGAAACAGGAAGTACACTTTCTGACATTTTTGGCAATTTAAATCTTCACATGACCTTTCCGCCTATCAGCGCCAAGGTAAATAACAAGGTTGAGGGTATGCACTACCGCGTGTACAACTCCAAGGACGTGGAGTTTCTCGACGTGCGCACTCCGTCTGGCTCACGTGCATACACACGCACATTATTCTTCGTGCTGTGCAAGGCTGTGCACAAGCTCTTTCCTGGCTGCGAGGTTGTGATAGACATTCCCGTGAGCAACGGCTACTATTGCGACTTGCGCCTGGGCCGCCCCGTCACTACAGCCGATGCCGACGCTATACGCGCCGAGATGCAAAACATTATCAACCGTGCCATTCCAATACGCCGCCATGAAGTGCCAACCGAGGAAGCCATAGACATGTTCGAAAAATACGGCTACCACGACAAGGCTCGGCTACTGCGCACAACGGGCAAGCTATATACATTATATTATGATATTAACGGCTACGTGGACTATTTCTACGGCACTATGCTCACCAACACATCCCAACTGACACTCTTCGGACTGGAGAAATACTACGACGGACTCTTGCTGCGCATACCCTCGCTCGACAATCCAACACAACTGGGCAAACTCATTCGCCAGGACAAGATGTTCGAGATATTCCAGGAGCACCACAGCTGGCAGCGACTCCTTGGCATGTCTACCGTGGGCATGTTCAACGAGGCTGTGAGCCAAGGCCACGCCACGGAGATTATAAATGTGGCAGAGGCTCTGCAAGAAAAGAAGATAGCAAACATAGCCGAGGACATAGCCCAAAGACAAAGAGTGAAGATGGTGCTCATAGCCGGACCATCGTCATCGGGCAAGACCACAACATGCAAGCGACTTTCCATACAGCTTGTGTGCAACGGCATACGGCCTGTGCCAATATCACTCGACGACTATTTTGTCGACCGCGAACTCACGCCACGCGACGAGAAGGGCGACTACGACTTCGAGTCGATACGCGCCCTGAATCTCGAACTCCTCAACAAGCAACTCATGCAGCTGTTCAAGGGCGAAGAGGTGGAGTTGCCAAAGTATAACTTCATCAAGGGCAAGAGCGAGCCGAGCGGAGTGAAGATGCGTATGCACCCCAACGACGTGCTTGTGGTGGAAGGCATACACGCACTCAACCCCGAGCTTACAGCACAGATACCCGACGAACTGAAATATCGTGTCTATGCGTCAGCCCTCACCACAATACTTCTCGACGACCACAACTATATCCCCACTACCGACAACCGACTGCTCAGACGCATCATACGCGACGACAAACAGCGAGGATGCTCGGCACAGACCACCATACACCGCTGGGCATCCGTGAGAGCCGGAGAGAACAAATGGATATTCCCATTCCAGGAGAATGCCGACACGATGTTCAACACGGCTATGATATACGAGCTGTCGGCAATAAAAACACAGGCAGAACCACTTCTGGAGCGAGTGCCCGAAAACTGCGACGAATATGCCGAGGCCTACCGATTGCGCAAGTTCCTAAGCTATTTCGCCTCAATCGACCACTCTGTCCTGCCACCAACCTCATTGCTCAGAGAGTTCCTTGGCGGCAGCTCATTCACATACTAATGAGTGGAAGAAAGAAAATAATCACGCAAAATTGCCACATCTAAGTAGCAAACCGCATACGGATGAAAGAATTTCCGATATTTTAACATAAAAAAGATTGCGACAATGCAAATTTTGTACGCAAAGAATATTGTTATCTTGTAGTTTTTTCATAACTTTGCGGTGGTAATAAAAAGGAGCGGCAAACAAGCCGAGCCCGATTACACCTATTTATATAATAAGACAATGAAAGTCGCCTGGACAGAAACGACGGCCCCGATCAGGCAATAGCGGAGTCAGGCCTACGGAAGTTGATCTATAATTCACATCTAAATATTATTTTTACAAAAAATGGCAAAGTTAGATTTGACACAGTACGGAATTACTGGTTCTACAGTAATCGCTCACAATCCGTCTTATGAGAAGTTGTTCGAAGAGGAAACAAAGGCTGGTCTCGAAGGTTTCGAGGTAGGTAAGCAGACTGAACTCGGCGCTGTCGACGTAATGACAGGTATCTATACCGGTCGTTCACCTAAGGACAAGTACATCGTAATGGACGAGAACTCTAAGGACACTGTATGGTGGACTTCAGAGGAATATAAGAATGACAACCACCCGATGTCTGAAGAGGTTTGGGCAACGGTTAAGGATATCGCCAAGAAGGAGCTTTGCAACAAGAACCTCTATGTAGTAGATGGTTTCTGCGGAGCTAACAAGGATACACGTATGGCAGTTCGTTTCATCGTTGAGGTTGCTTGGCAGGCTCACTTTGTAACAAACATGTTCATCCGTCCTACAGCTGAGGAGCTTGAGTCTTTCGAGCCTAACTTCGTTGTTTACAACGCATCTAAGGCTAAGGTAGAGAACTACAAGGAGCTCGGTCTTCACTCAGAGACTTGCGTTGCTTTCAACGTAACTTCTAAGGAGCAGGTTATCATCAACACATGGTACGGTGGTGAGATGAAGAAGGGTATGTTCTCAATGATGAACTACTTCCTCCCGCTCAAGGGCATCGCTTCTATGCACTGCTCAGCTAACTGCGACAAGAACGGTGAGAACACAGCTATCTTCTTCGGCCTCTCTGGTACAGGTAAGACTACTCTTTCTACCGACCCGAAGCGTCTCCTCATCGGTGATGACGAGCACGGATGGGACGACAACGGCGTATTCAACTTCGAGGGCGGCTGCTATGCTAAGGTTATCAACCTTGACAAGGAGTCTGAGCCAGACATCTACAACGCAATCCGTCGTGACGCTCTCCTCGAGAACGTAACTGTTGACGCTAATGGCAAGATCGATTTCGCTGACAAGAGCGTAACTGAGAACACTCGTGTTTCTTACCCAATCTTCCACATCAACAACATCCAGCCGGGTTCTTCTGCACCAGCTGCTAAGCAGGTTATCTTCCTCTCAGCTGACGCATTCGGCGTACTGCCTCCTGTTTCTATCCTTACTCCGGAGCAGACTCAGTACTACTTCCTCTCAGGCTTCACAGCTAAGTTGGCAGGTACAGAGCGTGGCATCACAGAGCCTACTCCTACATTCTCAGCTTGCTTCGGCCAGGCTTTCTTGGAGTTGCACCCAACAAAGTATGCTCAGGAGCTCGTTAAGAAGATGGAGAAGAACAACGCTAAGGCTTACCTCGTTAACACTGGTTGGAACGGTACTGGCAAGCGTATCTCTATCCGTGACACACGTGGTATCATCGACGCTATCTTGAGCGGTGACATCGACAAGGCTCCTACAAAGCAGATTCCGATGTTCGACTTCAAGGTTCCGACAGAACTTCCTGGTGTAGCTACTGAGATTCTTGATCCGCGCGACACTTACGCTGAGGCTGCTCAGTGGGAGGAGAAGGCTAAGGACCTCGCTGCTCGCTTCATCAAGAACTTCGCTAAGTACACAAACAACGAGGCTGGTAAGGCTCTTGTTGCTGCTGGTCCTCAGCTCTAATCTTTAGACAGAATAAAGACTAAATAAAAAAAGGTTTGTATCTTTTAATCGGGATACAAACCTTTTTTATTTATTTCATATCGTTGCCATCGGCAGCAGACCACATAATCCGAACAACCCTTTAAAACCTTTAAAACCCAAAATCTACAATTAATATGGATTTGCTTTTCACTATTCTGCCCTTTGCAATAGTGTTGTATTGCGGCTACAGCATTCACAAGACAACACAACAAAACAAACGGTTAGTATAGGTACAAAAAAAAGGACGACACGAATCACTCGCACCGGCCTCTCAAAGAATAATGTTAACGAATGTTGGTTTTGGACTAAAGCAAAGCCTTAGTAATCATTTTCATGACCCCTAGGCCAACATTGCGATAGTTTCAAAATCTAATAACATAATCTTTACCTTAAAATCTATCAAACTACTAACCTAATGAAAAAACATTGCATTCTCTCGAACACGTTGCAAAGATAGTAATATGTGTGCGACAACACAAGGAAAAAAGCTATTTTTTTTGTTATACCCACAATAAATTGACATACATCAAGTATTTAACATTTACAAACCGACAAAAAAGCCTACTTTCATGAAAAAACAACCCAAACATACAATTTTGAGTTAAATCATGAAGTTTTTCGTGTCAAAATGCGTCTAAATGATAATAAAGCATTACTTTTGTAGGGCTTAAGCACTATTTGGACACAAAATCCAAGCATCGTGAATATTCTATAAACAAAAAAAACATAGTTTCATGAAATTAAGAAAACTTTTGGTGGCCGCCCTCGTCTTCTTTGCAGGGCTTGCCCAGGCACAGCAGATGCCTCCGATACCAGTCGATCCCGACGTGCGTATCGGTAAGTTGGACAACGGATTGACCTACTACATCCGCCACAACAACTGGCCGGAGAACCGTGCAGACTTCTACATTGCACAGAAGGTAGGTTCCATTCAGGAAGAAGAGTCGCAGCGCGGCTTGGCACACTTCCTTGAGCACATGTGCTTCAACGGCACAAAACACTTCCCTGGCAACCAGGTTATACGCTTCTGCGAGAGCATTGGTGTGCAGTTCGGTCGCGACCTCAACGCCTACACCTCTATCGACCAGACAGTATACAACATCTCAAATGTGCCCACAACACGCCAGTCGGCTCTCGACTCTTGCTTGCTCATCCTCAGCGATTGGGCAGGTGCCCTCACTCTCGACCCTAAGGAGATTGACGAGGAGCGCGGAGTTATCCACGAGGAGTGGCGTCTGCGCACAAGTGCCTCAAGCCGTATGTTCGAGCGCAACTTGCCAGCTATCTATCCAGGCTCTAAGTATGGCAATCGCTACCCTATCGGCCTCATGTCGGTAATCGACAACTTCAAGTACAAGGAGCTCTCTGATTACTATCACAAATGGTATCACCCAACCAACCAGGCCATCGTGGTTGTGGGTAATGTGGACGTAGACCACACCGAGGCTGAAATCAAGAAACTCTTCTCTGGCTTCAAGAATCCTGAGAACGCCGCTCCAGTTGTCGACGAGCAGGTGCCCGACAATGCCGAGCCTATCATCATCATCGACAAGGACAAGGAGCAGGAGACAACCGAAGTGAGCCTCATGGTAAAGCACGACGTGTTCCCCGACTCTTTGAAGCACGACGTTAACTACCTCGTGTTCAACTATGCCAAGAACGCAGCCATGAGCATGCTCAACGACCGCCTGAGAGAGAAAGCTCTCGACGCAAGCTGCCCATACGTATCGGCAAGCGCAGGCGACGGACAGTATATCTTTGCCAAGACTAAGGACGCATTCTCGCTCGACGCATCGCCAAAGGAACTCAGCAAGGCTTCAGAGAGCCTTAAGGCTGCCTACACAGAGGCTTTGCGTGCTGCCAAGTTCGGCTTCACAGCTACAGAGTTTGCACGCTTCAAGGAAAGCTACCTCAGCTCTCTCGACAAGATGTACAGCAACAAGGACAAGCGCTACAACTCACAGCTCTACCGTCCGCTCGTAGACAACTTCCTTGAGAACGACCCAATGCCTTCTATCGAGTTCACATACCCGGTTATGAAGCAGATTGTGCCGATGATTCCTGTAGAGGCTGTCAACGAACTTATGAAGGAACTCGTACCTGAGAACGACAGCAACCTCGTGGTGCTTGCATTCTGCAACGAGGCAGAGGGCAACGTTTATCCCACCAAGGACCAGTTGCTCAACGCTATCAAGACTGCACGCTCAGCCGAAATCACAGCATACGTGGACAACGTGAAGAACGAGCCTATCATGACCACAATGCCTAAGGCTGGCACCATCAAGAAGGAAGTGAAGAACGAGAAGCTTGGCTACACCACTCTCACTCTCTCCAACGGCGCTACCGTAATCCTCAAGAAGACCGACTACAAGAACGACCAGGTGCTCTTCGCAGGTCGTGCCACAGGCGGTTCTACCATCTATGGAGCCAAGGACTATGCCAACATGCAGCTCTTCAACGAGGTTATCGACGCAAGCGGTCTTGGTTCATTCTCAGCTACCGAACTTCAGAAGGCTCTCGCAGGAAAGATTGCCAACGTCAGCTTGTTGCTCGACCAGACAACAACAAACGTAAGCGGCTCATCTACTCCTAAGGACGTTGAGACCATGTTCCAGCTCAACTACCTCTACTTCACTGGCATCAACAAGGACCAGAAGTCATTCGACAACGTCATTAGCCAGTATGAGGTGCAGCTCAAGAACCGCGACCTCAACCCCGACATCGCACTCAGCGACTCTATCACAGCCACTCTCTATGGCCACAACCCACGCTTGGCTCCTATGACCGTCGACCGCTTGAAGGACGTCAACTACGACCGCATTCTTGAGGTTGCCAAGGAGCGCACAGCCAACGCCAAGGCATGGACATTCATCATCGACGGCAACTTCGACGAAGCTACCATCCGTCCTCTCATCTGCCAGTATATAGCATCTCTCCCAGTTAAGGGCAAGATTGTCAAGGGCAAGCGCGAGCTCTTCCCGGTTAAGGGTCAGGTGGAGAACATCTTCAAGCGCAAGCAGGAGACTCCAAAGTCTACAGCCTACATCATCTGGAACAACGAGACAATGCCTTACTCACAGAAGAATGCCATCTGTGCCGACATCGCTGGTCAGGTGCTCTCTATGGAATATCTCGACAAGATACGTGAGAAGGAAAGCGCAGCCTACACAGTAGGCGCACAGGGTATTGGCGGTCTCAGCGACGACAACTACCACATCTTCCAGCTCTTGGCTTACTGCCCTATGAAGCCTGAGAAGAAGGACGTGGCTCTCAAGATTATGAACGATGAGGTGAAGACTCTTGAGAACACTTGCGACGCTGCCAAGTTTGCCAAGTGCAAGGAGTTTATGACAAAGCAGTATGCCGACCAGGTGAAGACCAACGGCTACTGGCTCAGCGTTATCTCAAGCAACGTGTTCTACGGCTTCGACAGCCATAGCAACTATATGAACATTCTCAACTCCCTCACTCCGCAGGACATCTGCAACTTCATGAAGGAGTTCAACAAGGCTGGCAACAAGGTTACTGTAATGATGCTGCCTGAGGAATAAAAAAGACACTCAATATTAACATAAGAGGTCGAGCATTTTTTGCCCGACCTCTTTTTTTATCTGATCCTATTGTTTCTTGCATGCCCTTATCCTCGAGAGATAAGACCGCATGGAACCCTTGCTTATACATAGAATATCCGCTATCTCCTCATCACTCTTGCCAAGATGTTGAAGCATGAGTATAAGCCGGTTTTGCGTTGTAAGTCTATCATAGCTGCTTTCCAACATTTTATAGAAATCGGCATCCACTATTCTATAATATGCCATAACATCCTCCATAGCACGTGCGTCTCGTTTCTCTACAAACTTGCCCAAAGCTAATCCCTCATAAATACGCCGTCCTTTGGACAGACTCCTTATGTAATCGCTCATGCTTTTCTTCATCTCTTTAGTCAGACGCTCCAACTCTTTTTTGTTGTCTCCATTGAGTTTCCTCAGAGTGGCTATTTCTTCCGCATATTCTGTAAAGTCAGCCTTCGCCTTCAACAGTTCTTTATCCTTCCTTCTCTTCATCACAACTAAAGCGATGATAGCCACTATGAACAAAAATCCTAAACAACTGCATATACATATTGCTAATAAATTGTTTTTTGTAGTTCTCTCCTCCACTTCATCATTATCAAACTTGTACTGTATATCTTTAGTCCCTTCCACTTTATTCTTTTCCGCTAAAGAATCCATGTATTCCACCTCCTTTTTGAAGTAGAAGGCAGCTTCCTCATGTTTATTCTTAGCAAGCATCACTTGTCCAAGGCCATGGTATGCAGCTATAGTATGGTCAATTTTTGTTGACCGTTTCAACTTTTGTTTATACATGTATTCTGCCTTATCATAATCTCTTTTCTTTAAATAATACATACCTGCTATTCCACATACCTTAGGGTCACAGCCTAAAGAGAGAGCCTTCTGCAAATACTGACTTGCACGTAAAGTATCATTTGTTCTAAGATAATAAGCACTAACTTCAGCATAATAACCACCTTTATCCCCATATTTACAATACTCTATATAAGGTAGGAATTGTTTTAAACATATACCAGCACTATCCTTCTTATCCATTTTACCATAACAAATATACTCACTAAATTTAGAGAACAGATATCTTGAAGGGCTCTTCATTTGCTCAGACGCAAAAGTACATTTCTTCGCATAATCGAGAGACAGCTGATAGTTCTCAGACTCAAAATTGCAATAAGCCAATGAAGACCATACCTTATATTGTAGATTTGGACTTGCCTTGCCGATTAACTTTTCTGCCTTTTTGAAATAATGTATTCCTTCTGCAACATTACCATTGTCATATAGGTCACCTGCCTTATAGTAATAAGCCTCAGCAAGCAATCTTGTATCAAAGACCTTCTCATAATAACGTACACAACTATCAATAGTACATTTCGATATTGGATTATAATTACGAGAAGCTATTTGAACACTTAACAGATTATAGTAATTATAATCATCTTCATCCCTCAAACTCTTAACATCAATTTTTCTTATTGATACAGTAGCAGCCTCTACACTATCTTGTGCCAATAAACTATCTATACGTTTGAGTTCATCGCTATGATCTTTTGCACTACATGCAAACAAAATGATTGGCAGAAACAAACATGTCGCTATCTTCTTTATTTTCATTGTACCTTATTTTGATATTTCATGCAAATATACAATTATTACCTTAATAATAAATATAAAGAAACAAGTTTTTAAAGTTTAGACAGCCTTTTCAGCGTATTTTTATAACTAAAGATGTTGCAATACTTGCCTTAAAAGCATTATTTTTAAGGTATTAAAGCAAGCATAAGTATCTATATATCACTAAATTATGTACGATAACGAAATTGCAACAACAGCAAAAAAATTATAACATAAAAAGTTGTATTATAAATCTTTAAATTATAATTTTGCTACAAGAAAACAATTAAACAATTATGCTTATGAATAAAAAAAGGCTATTATCATCAGTTTTGCTTGTCAGTATTTTGACCGCTAATGTAAAAGCGAATCACTATAACTTCGATAAAAATACAACTGACGAAACAGAAACAGTATTCAACAAATGTTGTTACATTATAATGGGTACATATAACAATGGAAAAGACGATAATACAACTATATTAAATCGTCCACACTATACTCCTTACCAAAAACCTACTTTCTCTGTGTATTTTACGTGTGGATTCGCAGATCTCTCTCTATATATATATAGAAATGGAGAACTAATTCATAGTATAAATGATATTTCTATAGAAGCAGATGAATATCTTAATGTAAGTCTTCCTAACTTTGATAATGATACATATAATATTATTATTAAAGATGGTATGAAGATATTATTAGATGAGAATATAAATATATGAACAAGTGTTATCAATAATTACGATGGATCATTATATATAATACAAAACAATAATAACTAAAAAACAAAGAACTATTATGAAAAGATTTTTTAATTTTGCAATGTATTGCTTAGTGACAGTAACTTTTTTCTTGTTTTCATGTTCAAATGAAGCTTGTTTTGAAAACGTTGAAAATAAGCAAGAAAAAGTTATTACAGATTTAGAAAAAGTAAATCAAGAATTTCTTTCAAAGGCACAATCAACGAGTAGAGGGTGGAGTAATTGGAATAACGAAGAACGAGCAAAAGTTGTTTGTGCAGATCTCACAGGCGCTTGGAATGGAGCAAAAGCCGGATTATCCTTTGGATTAAAAGCAGGACTTGGTATTGGAGCACCACAATTAGTTGGAAGTGGTTTCTGCGCTTTGGGAGCACTTGTCGGAGGAGCATTTAGCTCATGGATGGCTGCACCAACAAGAGCTATGGTCTCTGATGATTTCAAAAAAATACAGAACACTTGTAACATAATAGTATCTGAAGATTTCACCATTAATGAAAAAGTTATTATTAAGAATGATGAATATGCAGATAATAAAATATACATATCTCCTACTCTCATTGAAAAAACAAGATTAGATGAAAACTCTTTACGTATTGCTCAAATGCACAATATAGTACTATCCGTACTAGATGGATCAATAACTATTGATGATACACCTACTACACCCGAAGAAGAAAGCATCAAAAATTACATTTTAGAAAACGAAGAGTTTATGGATACCTGTAGGGCTATAGGTATTAGAACTCAAAATGGAGATATAGACTCCTCGGATGCATTGTCAGCAAAGATTATAAACCTCTTTAACGAAGTAATGGAATATTATGCTTCAAAAACTGACGATATCGCATTTATTATAGGCAAATATATGGAAGTCATAGAGAACTCTACAGAATTAACCAGTGAACAAAAAGAAAGCATCAAATGCGGGCTTGCAACAGGACTCTATAGTTCAAACTATTGGGAGAATAGATACAATGAGAATAAAAAATAGGACTAACATGGAAATATCAAAAATTGCTAATATTGGTGTCATTCCATTTCTCTTTTTATTTTCATTAGAGCCTATATTAAAATGTTTCAAGACATATTGGCTCTTTATGGTACTCTTAGCTGTAATCTGGTTTATAATACTAACTTGGTATATCATCAGCATCTTCAAAAAGAGTACGCCTATTCAGAAATATATTTCCGATATAAAAAAAATGTCATTCATTAATCTTCTCATTTGCATTTTGGGATTTAGTATTAGTTATATGTACAAATCTTCACTTATTAAATTTTGGGTTTTCATATTTGGCATTGAAATCATTAATTATGTTCTAAATCTTAAGAAAGTTAAGTAAAAAACAGCCTTTATATTGTGGACATTTTCACAATATAAAGGCTATTTATTTGGCAAACATACATTAGGCTATGAACAAATCGTTAAAAAACAAAATTATCAACGGAACCATAGATTTCGTTATCTTTTTAGTTGTCTTCTACATAACTGAGTCAATCATCGACATTTTCATGGGTTGGGACTTATGGGACCTTTCAAGCAGAACCACAAATAAAGTCATGACAGTCATCTACATCGCATGTGTCGTAAACGGCTTGGTGTTTACCCTTATCGGACGCTACCGCAGCAAGCGAAACCAAAAGAAGATTGGCGAACAATATGGCAAGCTTTTTGACGAAGTTGGAATAAAAATTCCAGCTGAACTTGAATAAATAAAAATTAATAAGTAACTAATCAATATTAAGCGACATGTTTAGAGAAGTTTATACGCAACCCCT
>OCLF01000010.1_pt1 | contig 63696 bp, 49 predicted proteins | sample 1502881 | NCBI WGS metagenome assembly OCLF01 (sample SAMN03418267, study PRJEB22391) | human gut metagenome | biome: human-gut; feature: organic feature; material: feces | host: Homo sapiens | place: Tanzania | collected 2013-01
GACTGTTGCTCAGTACCTCGCTTCTCAGAGCAAGGATCTCAAGATCGTTGCTTACAAGCGTTTCACACTCGTTGCTGAGTAATCCACGCTTTTAGCTGGATGGGATTATCACAAGATGACTCAACAACAACAACTATAATTTGACTTATAGTTAAATTAGAATATCCGGGAGTTATGGAGATAAAGCTCAGCTTTACTTCTAACTCCCTTTCTTTTTATCGGAAGTTTTGAGAGAATCTCATAGCTGAATTTCTCGGAATCTTATGGCAGGTTTTTCTCAGAATTTCATTCAAGGATTTTATCGGAATTTCCCCCAAATATTACTTTTTGGGTTATTCTTTCTTAAAATATTGATATTATGAAGATATTTGCCATAGGCATGAACTATGCCGAACACAATAAATCGCTCCATGGTACGTTATCTAAACCAGAGCGTCCTGTCATTTTCACGAAGGCTGACTCTGCCTTACTCAATAATGGCAAGCCTTTCTTCATCCCAGACCATCTGGGACGCATCGAGTATGAAACCGAATTGGTGGTGCGCATCTGCAAGTTGGGAAAGACGATTCCGCAGCGTTTCGCTCACCGCTATTATGATGCTGTGACTGTGGGTATTGACTTCACAGCCAGAGAAATGCAGAAGAAACTGAGAGAGGCAGGACAGCCTTGGGAGTTAGCGAAAGGATTCGACGGTTCTGCCGTTATCGGTGAATGGGTAGATGTACAGAAATTCAGAGACATACAGGCTATTCATTTCCATCTCGACTTGAACGGAAAAAATGTGCAGGAAGGTTGTTCCAGTGATATGCTCTACAAGGTGGACGAAATTATTTCGTACATCAGTCAGTATTTCACGCTGAAGACGGGTGACTTGCTCTATACGGGTTGCCCTACGGGTTGCGGACCTGTTAAGATAGATGACCATCTGGAAGGTTATTTAGAGGACAGGAAGGTGCTCGACTTTATGTGTAAGTAATTGTGTAAGAAGTGATTTGAAAAATATGGTTACAAAGGTTTGGAGATATTTTATTGCAACTCTATTGCTGATGCTTGTCTTACCTATGCAGGCGCAGCAGTTCTTTAATCTGACCGCTGATGAGGTCAGGGTAGATTCCGTGTTGCCGAGATTTGTGTATTCCCAACCTTTATCCAATCATTACCAGGATTCTATTTATACAGCAACGGTCAAATATGCAGAGTATGTAGATATGACCGTTGCTGATATTGCCAACTACAATCGTCTCTCGGGTGCGGCACTTCCATCGCAGGTTTCTGTAGAGACTCAGGTTTCGCTTTGTCGCAACGAGGCAACGCTCCTCGTCAATTTTTGTCCGTTGGTATTCCGCAATAACAAATATCAGATATTGGTTAGTTTCATGCTCGACATCAAGGCCAAGCCTATCAGCCGTTCAATGGCGAAGGCAAGAGCCTTGACCCGTTCTTCTGAAACAGAAAAAGATTATGCGGCTCATTCTCTTTTGGCTACGGGCAGATGGGCGAAAATCAGAGTAGGCGAGAGTGGTGTTTATCAGCTTACTGACCAAGTTATCCGACAGGCTGGTTTTTCTAATATTGATAAGGTAAAAGTGTATGGTTATGGAGGTAATCTTCAGAACGAGGCACTCTATGCGTCAGAAATCTTAGCCAATGACGATCTGAAGGAAGTGCCACTGTATGTGAGAGATGGCAAGCATTACTTCTATGCCAAAGGTCCGGTGAGCTGGAGTAGCAATACTGCTACCCGCCGTACCCGTAATCCTTATTCTGACTACGGATATTATTTTATCACACAGAGTGACGAGGCTCCTCAAACCGTGGATTCAGCTACTTTTGTGAACTCATTTTATCCTTCCAGCGATTTCTATCATTCTCTCTATGAGGTAGATGGTTATGCTTGGTTTTCTGGTGGAAGAAATCTCTATGATTCCAAAGCGCTCAATCAGGGAGCCAGCGAGCAGATTGTCTTTACCAATACTACAGGAAATGCAGGCGGAAAATTGGCTGTCAACATCTCTACGGGTACTTCCGCTACGGCTGATGTGGCTTTGAACGGCAGGACCTTAGGCAAGGTTTATGCCCAGGTTTCCGGTTCGGAATACGATTTTGGAGCGGAAGGCTCTACTATTTACACTCTCAAGAACCTGACCATCGGCGGCAACGATACGATTACGATAACGAACGTTTCGGGCGGAACCATGCGCCTCGACTATGTGGCTATGGTGTGGAATGCGCCGAAGGCATTGCCGGAATTCTCTGGAAAGATTCCAGCAGCGCAGTTTGTTTATAATATTACCAATCAGGATCATCATGCCGATGCACAGGCCGACATGGTGATCATCATCCCTACTTCCCAGAAACTGCTCAAGCAGGCTAAGAGGCTCAAGACTTATCATGAAACCCATAATGGCTTGAGAGTCAACTTGGTGCCTGCAGACGAACTGTATAATGAATTCTCCAGCGGAACACCTGATGCTGGAGCTTACCGACGTTATCTGCGCATGCTCCAAGACAGAGCCGAAGGAAATGAGGCAGATATGCCGAAATATCTCCTGCTTTTCGGAGATTGCGTATGGGACAACCGTATGCTGACTGCCGACTGCAAGCGACTGAATCCGGATGATTATCTTCTCTGTTTTGAGAGCGAGAACTCCCTCAACAAAATTTATTGTTATGTGAGTGACAGTTGGATGGGTATTCTCTCTGAAGGTGCCGGCGGTTCTCCGACTACTCAACAGCAGGACGTAGCGGTAGGAAGATTCCCGGTTTCAACACCAGAAGAAGCCAAGATTATGGTGGATAAAACCATCAACTATATGGAAAATGCCAATGCGGGATCATGGCAGAACACATTGGTGTTTATGGCTGATGATGGTAATGACAACCTCCACATGAAGGATGCCGACGAAGTGGTCAACTACATTGCCGACAAATATCCTGATTTTCAAATCAAGAAGGTGATGTGGGATGCTTACCAGCGCATCACTTCTTCTGTGGGCAATTCCTATCCTGAAGTTACACGTATCATCAAGGAGCAGCAGGCCAATGGTGCCCTGATTATGGACTATGCCGGTCACGCCAGTGCCGGTCAGTTGTCGCACGAGCAGGTGGTGAAACTGATGGATTTCAACAATTTCAAGAATACCAACCTCCCTCTCTGGGTGACTGCTGCCTGTGATGTCATGCCTTATGATGGAGTGGAAGACAATATCGGTGAAGCAGCTGTGCTCAATCCGAATGGAGGAGCTGTGGCTTTCTATGGAACAACCCGAACGGTTTATGCCAACCGTAATAAATATATGAACCGTGCCTTTCTCTACCGCGTGCTGAGTACGAAGGACGGAAAACCGCTGACTATCGGTGAGGCGCATCGCCAGGCACAGAACGACCTGGTTAAGGGAAATGTAATCGGTTATGATGTGGAAGGTAAGCCAATCAAGGAGAGCGACCTGACTTCTAACCGCTTGCAGTATGCGCTCTTAGGCGACCCGGCAATGCCGCTGAATGTGCCAACACTGAAAGTAGTGGTAGATTCTGTGAATGGCATTTCTACTTCGGATGCTTCTGCCAAGGCTATGCTGAAAGCTGGAATGGTGGCAAGAATCAACGGACATATTGAGGGAAATGAAGCTTTCAACGGTGTGGTGACGGCTACGGTAAGAGATTCCAAGGAACTGATAACCTGCCGACAGAACGATGGCACAAGTGATGCTTTCACTTTCTACGACCGTACCAAGACTCTCTATAATGGTTCTGACAGCGTGGTGGGAGGCAAGTTCTCTTTCCAGTTTGCCGTGCCTAAGGACATCAACTATACGGATGAATCTGGACTGGTCAATCTCTATGCCATCAACAATGACAGGACCATCCGTGCTCATGGTTCGAGCGACGCATTCAATGTGGGTGGAAGTGCGTTGGCAAAGAATGATTCTATCGGTCCGTCTATCTACTGTTATCTCAATTCGCCTTCCTTCGTGGATGGTGGAAACGTGAACCCTACGCCTTTCTTTGTGGCTGAGGTGAAAGATAAGGACGGAATCAATGCTGCAGGAAGTGGTATCGGGCATGATTTGCAGCTCATCATCGACGGTGATGCGAACAAGACGTATAATCTGAATAACAATTTCACCTACGATTTCGGAACTTATACGAGCGGCTCTACCTATTACAGTATTCCTGAGTTGGCAGCCGGTCCGCATAAACTCCAATTCCGTGCTTGGGACATACTGAACAATAGTTCTACCGCTACGTTGACTTTCAATGTGGTGAAGAGTCTGAAACCATCGTTTGATACAGGTGTGACCGAGAATCCAGCCCGGAATTCTACCACATTCATCATCACGCATGATAGAATAGCGAGCAGTCTGGATATCGTCATCGAAGTGTTTGATACTTCCGGAAGAAAACTCTGGCAGCATACAGAGACGGGCGTTTCCAATTCGGGTCCTTATACTGTGAAGTGGGATTTATCCACAGGTAGTGGAACCTTGCGTACAGGCATCTATCTCTATCGCATCAAAGTGGCTTCAGATGGCAGTGGGTATGAGTCAAAAACCAAGAAACTGATTGTACTCAACCATTGATCAAAATAGAAATAACATATTAACATATATATAATAAGGTATGAATATCAAGAACAGAACAGTTAAGATATGGGCAACTTGCCTCTTGGCAGTCTTTTCCGTGCAGGCGAATGCACAGGAGAACGAGAAAGATCTCTTCAATCCAGTCAACTTCGCTGTGATCTCGCAGACCATCGCTCCGGATGCACGAGGTGGCGGTTTGGGTGATGTGGGTGCAGCTACAGACCCAGATGTCAATTCCCAGTACTGGAACCCTGCCAAGTATCCTTTCAATATTTCGAGAGCAGGCGTGGCACTCAACTTCACACCATGGTTGCGCTCCTTAGTCAACGATATGAACTTAGCCTATCTGGCAGGTTATTACCGTATAGGTGACTACAGTGCCGTTTCAGGTTCCCTGCGTTATTTCAATTTGGGTGAGGTTTATACGAGTACAGATGAAAATGCCACTACTATCAACCCTTATGAAATGTCGCTCGATGTGGCTTACTCCCTGATGCTCAGTGAGAAGTTCTCTCTGGCAGCGGCAGTGAGATGGATTTATTCAGATATGCGCTTCAATGAGACTGAGGATAACTCCCCAGCTTCCGCTTTTGCCGCAGATATTGCTGCCTATTATCAGAATTACGTCAATATCGGTCAGCGCGAATGTCAGTTGGGTATTGGTTTGAATATTTCCAACATCGGTAGTAAAATCACATTCAGCGGAGAGGAGTATAGTAAGTTCTTGCCAGCCAACCTGCGTTTGGGTGCTTCCCTGATGATTCCGCTTGACGAGTACAACCGACTGACGATTGCTGCAGATGCCAATAAATATCTTGTGCCAACCGTTCCGCAGCAGGAGGAAGGTGAAGACAATGCCGACTATGAAGACCGCGTACATAGAGAATATAGCGACGTATCTTCCATCAGCGGTATTTTCAAGAGCTTCAGCGACGCTCCAGGCGGATTCAAGGAGGAGTTGAAGGAAATCAACTATGGTGTAGGTGCGGAATACGTATATAATGACAAGTTCTCTATCCGTGCCGGTTATCATCACGAGAGTGCCAGCAAGGGTAACCGTAAGTATTTCACTGTAGGTGGCGGTTTCAAGATGAATGTTTTCTCTCTGGATGCTTCCTACGTAGTGGCAACGGCAAAGAGCAATCCGCTTGACCAGACCTTGCGTTTCACCTTGGGATTTGATATGGACGGAATCAAGGATTTGTTCAGAAGAAGATAAATTAGCAATATAAATAGACTATGAATATACGTGTAGGATTCGGATATGATGTGCACAAGCTGGTAGAAAACCGTGACTTGTGGTTGGGTGGCATCAAGATAGATTACGAACTCGGATTATTGGGTCACAGTGATGCAGATGTGTTGATTCATGCTATTTGTGATGCTTTGTTGGGAGCAGCCAATATGCGCGACATCGGCTATCATTTCCCAGATACGGCAGCAGAGACGCTGAATGTGGATTCCAAGATTCTGTTGAAGAAGACCATTGATCTGATAGCCACCAAGGGGTATGTGTTGGGCAATATCGATGCAACCATCTGTGCTGAGCGTCCTAAGCTCAATCCGCATGTGCCTGCGATGAAGGCCTGCCTTGCCCAGGTGATGAATACGGATGAGGAAAATATTTCCATCAAGGCAACGACCACAGAGAAATTGGGCTTTACCGGAAGAATGGAAGGTATTTCTGCCTATGCCATAGTGCTGATAGAAAAGGTAAAATAGATGATAATTCACTGTTTGTGAAAAACAGTGAATTATTTTTATATGCCTGATAATGAGAAGATTATAAAGTAGATTGTGAAATATTGTGAATTTTAATCTCAAAGAAATTAGTTAATGATTTTGTGATTCTTTTATTTTTTCATACTTTTGCAAGAGGTAAAAAATAACGAATAATAAAAGTATGAAGCTAACTTTAACAATTTGTGTAAGTATAGTCTTAGCGACTATGAGTACAATTAATGTTGGGGGGCAAACTCCAATGTTAGTCACTTATGATCAACCTTCGCAGTTGATTCCATCCAAGCATCGTTCACCAATACCTCCGATTAAATTTAATCAAGATGGTCATCAGCTCACCTTTGCTCCTAATTATGTTGGAGCAATTGTTGAACTGTATGAAAATGATGCCTTGTTATATGTTTCTGAGATAAGTGATAATGGTAGCTTTTACATTCCTGATGGTTTTGTTGGTGAGGTGGAATTAATTATAACAAAAGATGGTAATACCAATCATGTTATAATAGAATTATAACGATTGATAAACAATTTGGAATCATCAAGCGATTATATGGGGAAAAAGAGTAAACATATTATGGTATCGGGTGGAGCTGGCTTTGTTGGTTCCAACCTCTGTGAACGTCTTTTGAAAGATGGTCATCGGGTGGTGTGTATAGACAACTTATATACAGGAAGTCTTAATAATATTCAGGAGTTCCTGAGCAACGAGGATTTCGAGTTTCGCCAGATGGACATCTTGGATAATGCGGAAGTGGAGAAATTGAAATCGTTGTCGATAGAAGAAATCTACCACTTGGCTTGTCCTGCCTCGCCTGTCCATTACCAGAAGGACGCCATTTATACGACCCGCGTTTGCGTGGAGGGTACCATCAACATGTTGGAGTTGGCTCTCCACTTCGGTTGCCCGATGCTCTTTTCCTCTACAAGCGAAGTCTATGGCGATCCATTGGTTCATCCTCAAACGGAGGATTACAATGGCAATGTGAACCCCATTGGTATCCGCTCGTGTTATGACGAGGGTAAGCGTTGCGCCGAGAGCCTCTGTATGGACTATCACCGTCAGCATGGTGTAAATATAAAGATAATTCGCATCTTTAATACGTATGGTCCCAAGATGGTTGTGAATGATGGCAGGGTTGTCTCCAATTTCATCGTTCAAGCCTTGAAGAATGAGCCATTAACGATTTATGGTGACGGCAGCCAGACTCGCTCCTTTATGTACATCGATGACTTGCTGGAGGGGATGGTGAGGATGATGGCAACAGCGGATGATGTTACAGGACCTGTGAACATTGGAAATCCTGAAGAGATGTCTATAAAAGAGTTGGCTCAATTGGTCTTGGACATAGTAGCTTCCGCTTCCTTAATCAATGTAAGTCCATTACCTCAGGACGATCCCAAACTTCGTTGTCCATGTGTGGCAATCGCTCAAAGCGTGCTGCAAGGTTGGAGAACCAGTTACGACCTTTGTAGGGGATTAGGCAAAACTATATGTTATTTTAGAAACAAATTATAAAACGAAAGGATAAAATGAAAGCCAGCTTTTACAATTACCGTGTACCTCATGGGGAAAAAGTAATATTTTTCAATGGTCGCACGAAAACTCTCTTTGCTGTTCGTGAGCAAGTCGCCGACAAGTTTTCCATGATATTGGATAATCCAGATTTGTATGATGGAACGTTCCATGATTTTTTGACAAGGATGATGGATGCAGGCTTTGTCTGCAATGACGACTTTGATGAATACAAAGCGATGATGAGGAGTTATAAGCAAACTCTTTGGCCGACTTATTATCGCCTAATGCTTCTACCCACTTATAGGTGTAACCAAGCTTGCTGGTATTGTGTGCAAGAGCATCGCCATGTGGATATGACGGAGGAAACCGTGCGGCGTTTGAAGAAGCATGTTGACCGGGTCCTTGCAGAAAAGAATTTGAACAGTTTTTATCTCACATGGTTTGGCGGAGAGCCTCTGGTCAGGTATGACCTTGTCCTTGACATCAGCAGCTATGTTAAAAGTGCTTGTGAGATGCATGGGGTAGCTATGGCTGTCGGTGTTACTACCAACAGCCTTCTGTTGGACCATGAGAGGCTGAAGGGGCTAGGACGGGTTGGAGTCAATTTTTTTCAGATTACAATTGATGGGGTGAGGGAGGAGCACAATAAGGTGAAGCAAATTCCTAATGGAAGTGCCTTCGACACGACGTTGCACAATATCATAGACATTTTGCGTACCATCCCCGACTCCCGAGTGAATCTTCGAATAAACTATTCCAGCAAGACCCTTTCTCCTAAGGAGCTACTGGTACAGTTGAATGACATCATCCCTATGGAATTGCGTCATCGCATAGAAATCTCGCCCAAGAAGATTTGGCAGGAGGACGAGTATTCCATCGATCCGAGTCTGCTTTCCGAACTCTTGGACGGCATTGCCAGTTCGGGCTATCTTGTTGAGGCCGTGCAATATGGTGTCTGTTACGTGGACTACGAGAACTCAACGACTGTTTTTCCCAATGGAAAGGTGGATATCTGCAATCTAGACAACCAGGAAGGACGTGCCGAGTTGGACAAGGACGGTCGTGTTATCTGGCCTCGAGAGGATTTGTGTCGTCAGTACAGTGCCGTCAGTGAGAACATCGTTTGTAATCATTGCAAGCATTTCCCAATATGTGGAGGGCCATGCCCAGTCCAACGTAATGCCATGCTCCGCAACAAGGGTGAGGTTAGCTGTCTATTTGGCGACGATGCCCTTGCGGAAGGGCACATGCGGGAGGAAGTGCTTCGATATTGCAGGGAGCAAGTAAAAGGGGAAGGAGAGAGCTTATGCTGAGCTCTGTATTCCATAGGTCAGTGTCTTCGCACAACCAGAGAATCCTATTTCTGATTATCTTCTCTGTTTTCGTTTTTTTTGATATAAAGGCACGATGCCTCCTTACCACTGATACACTTGCCTTGGATACGATGCGGTTGTCGGAGGTCGTGGTTACGGCCTCCAATGTGATTCGTCGTAGAGACAGCGACCTTGTTCTTGTCACACGCGACATGCGCAGGGGAAGCTTCAATACGGCAGAGATGCTGGGGAAAGTACCAGGTTTTCTATACAACCGCAGTACGAAGTCCCTCTCCTATTATGGTGAAGAAAATGTAAAGATACTCGTGGATAGCCTTGAGAAGGATGCAGGCTATATTAAGGGACTTCACCACCTGCGTTTTGATAAGTTGGACGTTATTCCGAATCCCAAGGGCAAGTACGAAGGATATGCTGTTCTTGTAAACCTTCATACGAGGAAAAGCTACGAGGGATACGAGGGAAATCTATCTGGTACGAGTGAGTTCTTCCCTGGTGGCAGGAATGTCAGTAATTGTATATTTGGCGACGCCGATTGGAAGGGAAACCTTACCTATACAAAGGACAGGTGGAACTATGTGTTGGGTTACGCCGGTGACTTCTCCCAGCAAGAGCGTAATAACTTTATGGAGACTAAGTACCTCTTCAACAATTACATGGAGTCTTCTATGGACAAAGGCGACGGATCTAAGAGCCATCATGAAATTACGAGGGGACATGTCGTTAGTGGAAGCGTGGATTGTCAGCTTGACAAGCGCAACTCTGTGTCCCTGGTTTACCAACTTGGACTTCAGGGAAAAGATGCCTGTGATGCGGACAATCTTCTTCGCTCAACCATAGTTGGCTGCAGGCCATGTGACACGATTCTTTCCAATCGCAGCTATGTCGAGAGTAGCTATCGCCATACATTGGGCATCTTTTCCCGCGGAGGCTTTGGCTGCTGGAACTATACGGCGGACCTGAACGTCGTGCTCAACGGCTGGGACACGGAGAGCCTCTTGCGAAAGAGCAGCGGTTATGCCACCCATGACGACCGTCGAACGGAGATGAATCATACGATCGCCAAGTTTGAGGTTAACCGGCTTCTCCTCGGCAGGAAACTGTATATCGCTTTTGGATACAATAATTTCAGGAAAAGTTACAGGCAGGAACGACTTTACCAAAAGGATAGGCTGTCAGACTATACCTTGTGGCAGAATAAGTGGTGGCTCTTTTTATCATGTGCATTGGGGCGCATGACAAACTTGAGTCTTGCGAGTTCCATTATGACAAACCATTCGCGAAGTGGAGGACTGCGAGATAGCTATCTATCTTGGAGTGGTAGCCTTGGCTTTTTCCAAAGGTTGGAGGGTGAGAACTGGGTGCGTCTGGAGTATAATTGCAACGTAAGCAACCCGGACATGACAAAGGTGACGGGATATGGGCATTTTACGGATTCCCTCCAATGGGTCTCCGGTAACCCGCTTCTTCGCTCCTCTATCAGTCATGATGTCAACCTCAAGTACCACCTCTTCAAGTATTTCACTGTCAACGGACGTTTTCTCTACCAACCAAGGACGTTTACGGACATAACTATCCAGAGCGAGGGCTATCTTGAGAATGGCGTGTGGAGTAAATATGCCTCTACTTGCCCGCAGAATGCCAGATGGTTGAGTACTTGGCTGGGGCTCTATTATGAGCAGCGGATAGGTGAACTGAGTCTGTCGGCCAATGTGGACTATCGTTATGTCAGGGGAAAATATGGGGAGTTTGTCAATTCCGTGGGCAATTGGACTGGCAACTGTATGGCGGAATACAATGTGTCCAAGATCTCTCTGTACTTATCGTGTGCCTATAACCTTTGCAGCGATTACAATGCATGGGCGCAGGGTTTGAGCAAAACAAAAATGGACTTGCTTTGGCTCAACGCTGAAAAGTCGTTCTTTGGGGAGCGCCTTAACGTTGGTGTCATCTACAATATTCCGTTACACTTTGTGTCTGGAAAGAACATCAGCCGTTTCTTCAGTCCCGCCAAGCAAGTGTATGCTCGGAACTTCAACTACAATAAACTTTCTTCTAACAGTTTTGAGATAAGTATCACTTACCGCTTCAGCGGTGGGAAGAGTGTGCGCCAGTATAAACGTGAACTTTCCGATGAAAAATAGGGTTATAGTCTTGCAAGACATAAGAGTTAGTAAACATATCGTTAACAATTAAAAAGCAATCTCATGGAAAATAAAATCCAAAAACTCTCATCCTCAGATGAAAAAATGCTACTTTCCGAAATGGAAATGCTTGAGGTCTATGGTGGAAACCAACAAAGAAGAGGTGGTACCTACCAGGTCAGCAACGGTTGCAGATGTAAGAACTGCGGTACAGGGAATGGCAGTTATAGCGTGTCCAACTGTGGCAATGGAAATCAAAACAACTGTCCGTCTGGTTCGACCAGTTCTTCTGGCTCATCCGGCTCATCCGGTTATGGAGTCTGAGTGTTAGCTCTTGTGCCGTGTGTGGCTTTTTAAGGGAAGTTGCACATAGGCACTTTTTCTTTGCATTCTTAGTTGTAATATGCCAATGTATTCATTTCCTCATCGTCAACAGCCCAATGCCAAGGATTGCGGTGCGACATGCCTTTATCTCATCTCTGCCTATTATGGAAAAAGGCACAGCCTGGACAAATTGCGAGAGTATTCTCATATTTCTCGCGAGGGAGCTTCGCTTATGGGGATCAGTGAGGCTGCCGAGAGAATTGGCTTTAAGACACTTGGACTTTGTCTGGACATGGACAAACTTGCTAATGAGGTACGGCTTCCTTGCATTTTGTTTTGGAACCAAAATCATTATGTGGTCTGTTACAAGATACGTCGTGGTCGAAAAGGCTATAGGTTCTACCTGTCTGACCCTGCTTCGATAAAAACAGTGTGCTCAGAGGAAGAATTCCGCAGTCACTGGTTTTGCACCAGACGCAATGGAGAGGATAGAGGAATCTTGCTCCAATTGTGTCCCACCGATTTGTTCTACACGATAGAGGGTGACGGGAAGAAACCAAGGTTCAAGGGTCTTGCCGGCTATTTCACATATATAGCTCCATACAAGGGAGCTGTAGCCCAGATGATATTTAGCATGTTGTTGCTGATGTTTCTGGGACTCTTCGCTCCTTTTCTGACCCAAGTAATGGTTGATGTCGGTATCAGAGAGGGTAACTTCAGTTTTGTGATGCTCGTCTTGCTGTCTCAATTGATATTGACCCTGACCAATATGGGCGTTGGCATGATTAATGGCTGGTTGTCTCTTCATACTAACACAAGGGTGAGCCTGGCCTTGTTCTCGGATTTCTGGAAGAAACTTCTGAAACTGCCCGCCAAGTTCTTTGACACGAAGATCCTGGGTGATCTTATGCAGCGATTGGAGGATTATGACCGCATAGAGAGTTTCCTCCTTGGGCATTCCATTCAAATATGTTTTTCCATAGTCAGTTTTGTTGTCTTCACATCGATACTTGCTTATTATAATGTTACTATTTTGATGGTTTTCTTGGTCGGGCATGTTCTCTATGTGTTGTGGACGACCATGTTTCTCGGTACGTGGAAGCGTTTGGATTATGAAAACTTCGAACTGTCCTCCAAGAGTAATAACAAAATTATACAAATGCTGCAAGGTGTGGTTGACATCAAACTAAACAACGAGGAGAACTTGAAACGGTGGGAATGGGAGAAAATTCAAGCAAGGTTGTTCAGGCTTTCCGTGAGAAGGCTCAAGGTCGGGCAGCTGCAGGGCAACGTTAGCACACTAATTACTAATGTGACCAATCTCTTGATATCCGCCATAACAGCTCAGGCTGTCATAGGTGGAAGTATGACTTTGGGCATGATGATGGCCATCTCCTATGTTACCGCCCAGATAGGAGCTCCCATCAGTCAGTTTGTAGGGTTCGTTCATGTGTTGCAGGAAACTAAGATAAGCTTGGAACGTCTTGATGAGATACATTCCATGCCAGATGACGATTCTCTCTTGGAATCTCAGCAGCAGGAACTTCCGACCAAGAAGGACATTAGTTTCGAGCATGTCAATTTCAGCTATGATGGGTCTCCGCACAGGCTCGTTCTTAAAGACGTTAGCCTTACCATCCTCGCCAATAAAGTGACAGCTTTGGTTGGCGACAGTGGATGTGGCAAGACAACGGTCATAAAGTTGATTCAGGGGCTGTATGAGCCATTGTCCGGTGCAGTGAAGATTGACGGCATCCCCATTTCGTGCATCAACCCACATCAGCTGAGGCGGCAGGTGGGATCCGTCATGCAGGAGGGTTATCTCTTTTCTGACACCATAGCCAGAAATGTTGCCACGGGAACAACTCAGATAGACCGCCAGAGACTCCATGAGGCTGCCAGGCTAGCGAATGTAGATAGCTTCGTGGGAAACTTGCCTCTTGGTTACAATACGAAGATTGGTATGGAGGGAGTGGGGGTTAGCCAGGGACAGAAACAGCGAATCCTTATAGCTAGATTGATCTATAAGTCTCCGGAGATTTTGTTGCTTGACGAAGCGACCAATTCTCTTGATAGTAAAAATGAAAAAAGCATCATGTCCAACCTCCAAGCATGTTTTAAGAACAAGACTGTCGTTATGGCAGCCCATAGGCTTAGTACCATTCGAAATGCGGACCAGATTATAGTTATGAAGGATGGTCGTGTTGAGGAGGTAGGTACCCATTCTGAACTGTTGGCAAGGAGGGGTGAGTATTATGCATTGATAGAAAACCAACTATAGATGAACAATATGCAAAAGTTATTGGAAAATTCCGTTTACGAGCATGACCTTGAGGACTTGATTCCTGCCATGAAGTCAAGAACATCCCTTTATGTGCTGTTGAGCATTCTCATGGTCGTTGTAGGACTGACAGGATTGTCATGCATCATTCCTTGTAAACAGTCGCTAAGGGGAACCGCTGTTTTTTGTCCAGATCACCAAACTGCCACAATAATGCTTACGTCGGCAAGTACGGGAGAGGTGAGGGTAGGACAAAAAGTTTTCCTGTACACATTCAACTATCCTGAGAGCCAGTATGGGTATTTGCGAGGTAAGGTGACAAAGATTCCTCGGTACAGTTTTGATGGTCAAGTAGCCTCCTATTCCGTTTCGGTACAGTTGGATAACGGGTGGACTACAAGTCGCGGCGTTAGGCTACGGCATAGTCTGCCATTGCAAGGTGAAGGAGAAATCATCATAAGTGAGAGACAATTGATAGAACAGGTGCTTGTCCCCGTAAAAAACGTCTTGGAGGGAAACGGAAGATGAAACAGGCTGTATTGATTTTGTTGCACAAAGACATTGAGCAGGTTGCAAGGCTCGTCGGTTATTTCCAGGGCTGCTGTGATATATTCCTCCACGTAGACAAGGACTGCAGGCTATCGGTGGAGGAACGCAATTACTTGGTAAGCCTACGGGGAGTTGTGGCTGTGTATCAGAAATACCATGTTAACTGGGCCGGGTTTAGTATGTTGAAGACCGAGATGTTCCTCTTGCGGAAGGCTATGGGCTTGTCTAAGTTCCGTTATGTCCACTTGCTCAGTGGCTCTGATTACCCGATAAAACCGCTCTCCCATTTTCTGGAGTTTTTTGGCAGTTCCGACAAGGAATTCGTTTCCTGTAGGCATTTGCCAAACCCAGGTACGGATCGGAATACTTTCTCTAGGCTTCAATATATCTTTCTGGCCGATTACCTAAAGGTTAGGTGTGACAGCGATGCTGAGCGCTTGTGGATTTTAGCCAGGAAACTTGCCAATTACGGTATAAGGCGACGTGTACCTGATGAATTCCAACACTTGTATAATGGTTCACAATGGTTCTCGCTGACAAGAAAAACGGTGTCTCTTCTTATAGAATATACGAATTGTCATCCTTCATTCTACCATCGAATGCGCTTCTCTTATGCCCCGGAGGAAACTTATGTAAACACAGTGGTAAGAAACCTTGTCAAGGAGGAAAATGTCTCAGTCAGCAATTTGAGGTACATACGCTGGCCCTTTGTTAATGCCCAGCATCCTACAGTTCTCGGAGAGCGTGATTTTTTTGCAGTAGCGACCTCCGAAGCGATATTTATGCGCAAGGTGGACAGCCATTCCGACTCGCCATTTCTTTGCAGGGTGGATGACATGCTCTTGCGAGAAGAACACACCGTTCACTTGCCCGATGGTCAATGGTGTAGGAAAGGACTGTACGGTTATGTGTATGACCATGGCTTGGCGGAGGGTATATGCTATTTATGCAGTTTGCTCAACATAGGGAATGCCATAGACCTGGGATGTGGACCTGGCTATTATGTCCGTACCTTGAGGGACTCGAAAATAATGGCAAGAGGATTTGACGGAAATCCATATGTGCGGGAGCAGTCCTTGGTTGTGCTTGGCCAAACACATTTCCCCTGTGAGAGGATAGACTTGCACCGCGGAATAGAGGCGGAGAATGCCACAGAAATGACAATCCTGTTGGATGTTGGGGAATACATCCCTGAGATATATACAGATGTGGTGTTCGACAATGTTTGTAGGCTTTCAAGCAAATATGCCATAGTCTGTTGGATGGATGAGAAGGCAGCGCAGGCTGATGGAAGCCAATATGTGAGGACTCCCCTGTCATGCGAGACGGTCAGAAACAAGATGAAAGTGCGTGGATTCTTCCTGGATGTGTTGGGAACGGAACTTCTGCGTGTAAATTCACATCTGGCTGATCATACTAATAACATTCAGTTCTTTAAAAAAAATGAAAAAGAATAATTGTGTAATCTCTGCGGTTGGCAGGAACAGCCTCCACCGCACTTGGAAGGATGGTGAATGCGACTTTGACCTCCACCTGATAGTCTATGACGATTCGTTCGAGGAATACCGGACGGATGCTGAGTTCGTGTGCAAGCAGAAGGGATACAAACTGTATCTCGTTCATCAATATTTGAGCGCCCATCCAGAACTGAAGGAAAGGTATGAGTATTACTTCCTTCCTGATGATGACATATTGATGACCAGCCAGGATATAAACGACTTGTTTGCTGCCATGCGTCGCTATCGACTGCAAATAGCCCAGCCAGCGCTAATCATGTCATATCGTACTTGGGAGCATACTTTATGGGATAGGTTCACAAGGCTGCGCTATACCAATTTCATAGAGATGATGGTGCCTTGCTTCTCAAAGGAAGCCTTGTCGAAGGTGTTCTTTACCTTTGCGGAGAATAGCACAGGCTGGGGGGCAGAGTGTCATTGGGCACAACTGATAGGAACCAACCATCGCGACATGGCCATATTGGACGAGGTGACAGTTCAGCATACCCGTCCCATACAATCTGGACAGCCTTTGCATCAAGACGAGCTTGTAGCCTATTTGAAAAAATACAACTTGAGTATGCAAATCTTTGATTATGGCAATATTCTCCATCATGGAGATATTCCAGAAGTATGCGACCGTGACACATGGCATCGATTGCGTCGCATGCTTGAAAAATGGGTGTGTAGCGATAGATACTCTTCCTCTCGTCTTGGTAGTAATGGATGGCTTGGATATATTGATTTCTTATTGTCCCTTTCCAAAATCTCACAAGTGAAGAACTATCAGGATTTGGCAGTCGAATCAATGTATATGATTCTGCCGTTGTTGAATTCTTCCATCGGGGAACTTCCCTTTGGTGAGCTTGCAGAATGTTGTCGTTTACTGGAAATTGTGAGGCGGCAAGTACCAGCATCGACCAGCCTCTCTTTGTTTTGTGCCAGAATGGGGAGAATTCTTTTGGACAGGTTAGGTAACATGTCTGGCGATATGTCTGTGGCGGAGGTGGCTAAAGTCTGCCATTACTTGGAAATTAAAGGAGGATCAGGCAATTGTCATTTGTTGATGGAACTGTTGTCTAAAATGGACAAGTTGTCACAAGTCGAGAATATGGAAGTTGGACTAATGTTGGAAATAGCTTTGACTTTCAAGCGACATGGCATGCCATACGAATACTTGACAGTTTGGGCTTCCAGAGCTATGTCGAAAAGGAGGTTTGTGAATGTCGAGAATACCTATGATATGTATAAGTTGTATGCCTTGACGGATGATGGACATTATGGTATGCGTCTAAGGGAGGAACTGCGGAACATGCCAAGCCAATTCATGACTTTGCGGCATGCCATCATGCTCTCTGAGATGTTACTGAACAATAACTGTTAATGAATGAAATATAAATGAAATGAAGACAGCAATATTTTATTTGACCCACATTTATAATGAGGCTATAGACAGGCAGTTATGGAAACTGCATGACGAGGTTGAGGATATGGCCGATATCTTTGTAGCTTACCAAAAGGACAAGTATTCCCTTCATGTTCCATCAAAGTTTGCTACGGCTCCTTTCGGGTTGGATGATATAAATGAATTGGGCTATCGTACCTGGGGAAATGCCTTGCTTGAAGGCAACATGCATTTAGTTTGGTTGGACTTGTTTCATAGATTTCCATCCTATAACTATTATTGGTTCTTGGAATATGATGTTCGTTTTAATGGTAACTGGAAGTCTTTCTTTTCTGTTTTTGAGGAAAGCGGATGCGACTTTGTCAGTTCTCATATAGAAACAAGGAGGGATAATCCCGCTTGGTTTGGTTGGAACTGCATGCGACTTGTCAACCTTAAAATTCAAGATTCCCTGCTGTTAAAGTCCTTTGATCCGATATGTCGGTTGTCAAGCCGTGCCTTGTCCTTACTTGATGAGCGGTGTACTCTTGGAGACATTGGAAATCTGGAGATTCTTTTGCCGACATTGTTTCAATATTACAAGCTCACGACATGTGATATTGGTAATATGAACGATCATACAGATGGCATCTTCAACTCGTTTTACAAGAAATATGTGGATAGAGAAGGGCGAGAAACCTGTACTCATCGTTTTCGTCCATTGTTTACGGAGAACGAGATGACAATACCTAATATGATATATCATCCGATAAAATAGTATTAGTTCGTAAGTATAACAATAAAGACAACAGAAATGATAAAATGTAAAGGTAAAAGCTGTCTTGTCTTCATAACCCAACGGTTGGATGGTGACATGAAAAAATATCTTCAATATTTAAAATGCGAGATGGAAGGTGTAATGGACATTTGGTTGTTGTATGACAGTTCCCTTGGAAATTACAAAGAAGATGAAATGTTGGGCATCTCTTGCTATCAATATCCATTTCATACTTTGGATAACTTTTTTCATCAAGGCAATCCTTTGCTTCACAACCCATTGTTGGCATTGCTGAAGTTTATTGAGTCGCATGAATACGACAATTATTTGCTTATGGAAAATGATATTGTACTTAATGGGAGTTTCGCGGAGTTAGCTCGTAAATTGACTTTTGATGAGAAAGTTGATTATGTTCATATAGCGACGGACATATTGGGCGGCTCACATGCGCATTGGCCAATAAAATTGATAAAGGATAATCCTTTTCCCATGCTCTATTTTGCATGGAGCCAGTTAGTGTATGCCAGTAAACGGTTTTTGGAAGCTGTGAGAGACTTCATTCAAGTCAACAATACTTTTTTTTATGAGTTTCTGTTGCCGACTATAGCCTATAACAAGGGGTTTAGGGTACGCCAGTTTGAAAATTACGGTTATAGGTTCTGCCTTTCCTGGGGACCTGCTGAGGAATTTGAGAATGCTTACTTGTATGATAGGCAGCCCAATACATTCTATCATCCAATAAAAAATCTTGGAATTGTAGATATAGACAATAGAATGATATGAAATATGACTATTTGATAGTTGGCTCCGGCTTGTTCGGAGCTACTTTTGCATGCCTTGCCCGTCGCCATGGCAAGACTTGCTTTGTCATCGACAGGCGCAGCCATGTCGGGGGTAATGTACATTGTGAAAAAGTTGAGGGGATAAATGTCCATCAGTATGGTCCTCACATCTTCCATACCAAGAACAAGGAAGTATGGAACCTTGTGAACCAGTTCGTGAATTTCAATCGCTTCACGCTGAATACAATTGCCGACTTCAAGGGAAAACTGTATAATCTTCCCTTCAACATGAATACTTTCCACCAGATGTGGGGTGTGAATACGCCAATGGAGGCTTTGAAAATAATTCGAGAACAGAGATTTGATGGAAAGGTTACTAATTTGGAGGAGCAGGCTTTGTCGCTTGTCGGCAAGGATATCTACGAAAAACTCATCAAAGGTTACACGGAGAAGCAGTGGGGCAGGGACTGCAAGGACTTACCTTCCTTCATCATCCGACGTCTCCCTGTCCGTCTGACCTATGACAACAATTACTTCAACGATCCTTACCAAGGAATTCCTGTTGAAGGATATAATAAACTGATGGAGGGATTGCTGGATGGTTGTGATGTGAGGACTGATTGTGATTTCTTTGGGAGTGGACTTGATGAGGAATGGCAAAATCTCGCAAACAAACTGGTCTATACTGGCAAATTGGATGATTTCTATGGTTGTCGCTTTGGCATGTTGGAATACCGTTCCTTGCGATTTGAGACGGAAGTGCTGGGCGTTCCTAACTACCAAGGCTGTGCCTTGATGAATTTCACGGATAGGGAGCCTCCTTTCACTCGTATCATAGAGCACAAGCATTTTGAAATGTTTGGAAACGATGTGTATGGAAATCCCAAGACCGTTATTACTCGGGAGTTCCCTACGGAGTATGAACAGGGCAATGGAGAGCCTTATTATCCTATTAATGACGAACGGAATGTACTCCTTTATGCTAAGTATAGAATCTTGGCAGAGCAAGAGGAGAATGTCATCTTTGGTGGAAGGCTTGCTGACTACACCTATTATAATATGGACCAAGTGATAGAGAGTGCAATGCGTTCTTTTGATTTTTTTTCTGTGTAGAAATAGAGGACTGTTACATTTATTTTGTACCTTTGCAGCATCTTAGTTATTTGAATGATAAAAAAGTTTAGTTAAAAATAAAGATAGAAATGAAACCAACCTTGTCTTTTCTGTTTTTCCTGTTATTATTAGTAGGAAGTTGTTCCGATGCTAATCGTGTGAAGATGCAACAATTGTCCCATGTCGATAGCTTGATGGAGAAGAATCCTCAAGCAGCTTATGATAGTTTGTGCCAAGATAGTTTGGCGTTTATGAAAGGGAATGGTCGTTGCGTAGAAATGAAGTATCGCCTTTTAAAGGCAAAAGCTCAGAACAAGCTCTATTTGCAGATGCCTTCTGATTCGACGTTCCAAGATGTGGTCGCATATTATGATGTCCACGGAACGTCCAATGAAAGAATGCAGGCTCATTACCTTTTGGGCTGTGTGTTTCGTGACCAAAGGGAAGCTCCAAAGGCTATCCAGTGTTATGAGGAGGCTATAGAATGTGCCGATACCTTGAGTAATACCTGTGATTTTGTTTCTTTATATAGTATCTATGGGCAGATGGTAGACATTTATACACAGCAAAATTTGTTGCATTCTGCAATAAGTATAACTCAGAAATATTGTGAGTATGCTTTGAGATGCAATGATAGTCTTAGCTATATTGGTGGCAATGAACAGTTGGCAGCCTTGTATTTAAGTTTGGGCGATACAGTTAAAACGGTATCAAAAATAGAGCAATGTATATCATTGTACAAGCGTAGTCGTATGGATAAAAGTGCTGCTGGTGCTCTCCCCCTATTGATAAGTATCTATATAAGCAGACAACAATATGAGAAAGCTTATCGTTGTATGCAACACTTTGAGAACAAAAGTGGTCTTTTTGATAATAAAAGCGATATTTGTAAAGGACGTGAATACTATTATAATCTAAAGGGACGGTATTTCTTGGGAGTGAATCGCTTGGATTCTGCTGAATTTTATTTTAAAAAAATAGATTATTATGGTTTTCATTATGAGGCCAATAGAGGTTTGCTTGCAATTTGTGAGAAACGGCAAAAATGGAATGAAGCATATAAATATGTAATTTCATGTGAAAATGCGATGGACCAAATACTCAAGGAAAATCAAGCAAATGCTGTACTTCAAGTTTCTAAAATGTATGACTTTCAGCGATTGCAGAAACAAATTGATGCGAAGCAAATAGCAAAAAAACGTTTGGAAGTCAATTTACTGACTCTTTTGCTTGTGTTGTTTGTCTTTCTCGTTTTGACCTGTTATTTTCTAAAGGTTTATAGGAAACAATTGAAATACAAAAGGGAAGAATTGGAGCGAAATAGCAAAGAAATAGAGGAACTGAAGGAAAATCTTACTTTTGCGGAAACCTGGAACGATAAGTATTTAAAGACTTCTCAAGAGTTACAAAAATGTAAAAACGAATTAGACTCGCTTCGTGAGAATTATGAAGTGCTTAAACGTAGAGAAAGTAAAATGATAACCGAAGGGCAGGATGTTATAGATAAGGATAAAATCTATCAACTTTTTAAAAAGAAGGGATTGGGCTTATATGATAATTATGTCATTTCGGATGTGACTTGGGAAAAATTAAGAGGAGTGGTGGAGAAATATTTTCCATCATTTAATAAAACCATTGGGAAAAAAGAAAATATGTTGAGCAAAAAAGAATGGCATGTCGTTTTGCTGACAAGGCTTCATTTTTCAAATTCAGAGATAGCTAATATCTTGTCGACTTCTCCTGCAAGTGTGTCGAATGCGAAATTGTCTGCTAATAAAAAAATGTATAAGGGGGATAATGCCAGAACTTTGTTGAATAACATGTTAAAGGATGGCAATATATAGTTGATAAATGGGCATTAAGCTTTACAAGTTGAAAGCTTAATGAGCGTTAATGGTTTCTTAAAATCTGTTGTGTTCGGGCACATTTGGTTGATGTAAATCAAAAAAACGCAAAGGTACTGCATTTTCTTTCAAAAATATTTGGAGGAATCAGAAAATCGTCGTACCTTTGCACTCGTCAAAAGGTTAATAGATTGTTTAGGTTAGTAGTAATAGATTTAGGTTTTTAGTTATTAGGTTTTAAGGTAGATTGTTTAACAGATAGCTAAGGAGATCGTGAGATTACCTTTGGTTAAGAATTTTTTTTTAAGTTAAACATATTGTATGCCGCAGCTCGAGGTGAGTTGCGGCATATTTTATTTTTCCCATTCTCATTCTTTCTCTCTCACCCTTTTCATCTCTTTCTTTCCAAACAATCTTTCTTTTATTTTTGAAAAAGTAGCTTTTTCTTTTTGTCCTTCAAGTAATTTGCATTATCTTTGCATTATCTTAATCTGCATTTGCAGCAAAACCCTTTGCAATAGGCGTAATAATAAAAGATAATAGGCATGAGAGTACTCATAGTAAATACAAGCGAGAAAACGGGAGGTGCTGCAGTTGCAGCCAACCGTTTGATGGAAGCCCTTAACAATAATGGTGTTAAGGCTAAGATGTTGGTGCGTGATAAGGCAACAGAGAATATCACGATAGCCAGTTTGCCGCATTCTCCTTTGCTGCAGTGGCATTTTCTGTGGGAACGCTGGTGTGCTTTCTGGCATCTTCATTTCTCTTCCGTCCATCTTTGGGAAATAGATTTGGCTTGTGCCGGCTCTGATATTACCAAGTTGCGTGAGTTTAAGGAGGCTGACGTCATTCATCTGTCCTGGATCAATCAGGGAATGCTTTCACTGAAAAGTATTCGCAAAATTATTAAAAGCGGAAAACCTATTGTCTGGACTATGCACGATATCTGGCCTGCTACGGGCATCTGTCATTATGCAAGAGGCTGCAATCGCTATGCTTCTGCGTGTGGCAATTGTCCGCTCCTGCCTCATAAGGGCAGCAAGCATGATATTTCCAACAAGGTGTTCAGGCGCAAGAAGGAACTTTATCAGCATAGTAATATCTACTTCGTCACTTGCAGCAAGTGGCTGGAGCGGCAGGCTAAGAAGAGTGCCCTCTTTACAGGACTTCATCTCACCAATATTCCCAATCCGATAGATACGCGGGTCTTTTATCCTCATGACAAGGCTGAGGCTCGTCTGCGTGCCGGACTCCCGGATGATAAGAAGATCATCCTCTTCGTTTCACAGAAAGTAACTGACGAGCGTAAAGGCATGAGTTTCTTTGTAGAAGCCATAGACAAGTTGGTAGCCCAGCATCCTGAAATGAAGGAAAATACGGTAGTGGCTATCTTGGGCGGTCATTCGGAAGATGTAGCAGAGAAACTGTCCTTGCCAGCATTCCCTTTAGGCTATGTGAGTGACGAGAAGATCATCGTTCAGATTTACAGTTCGGCTGATGTATTTGTGCTCCCTTCATTGGAGGATAATCTTCCGAATACGATTATGGAGGCGATGGCTTGTGGAGTGCCAAGTGTTGGATTCAAGGTGGGCGGCATTCCTGAGATGATTGACCATCAAAAAAATGGTTATGTGGCCAACTATCGGGATGCAGACGACCTGGCACAGGGCATGTATTGGGTTTTGGAGGAGGCTGATGCAGAGGTGCTCAAGAGCAACTGTCTGCAGAAAGTGGCCCACAACTATTCGCAGCATGCCGTGGCAATGAATTATATTGAGGTGTATAATCAGGCAATGGCTTACAAAAATTACAGTTTGTAGGCAACAGCCGTTGATAAAAGTAGAGACGTTATGATCAAATTTTCGATAATTACCTGTACTTACAATGCAGAGTCTGTTTTGCAGCGCACGTTGGATTCGGTGATGAAGCAGACCTGCTGCAATGTAGAACACCTGATCATAGATGGTAAGTCGAAGGATAAAACCTTGGCAATGGTCAAGGCTTACAAACATAAGAATGATGTGGGTGAAAGTGCCCATGAAATCCGGGTTTTCTCAGAACCGGACAAGGGACTTTACGATGCCATGAATAAGGGCATAGACCGTGCTACTGGCGACTATCTCGTGTTTCTGAATGCAGGAGATGTTTTTCCTTCCGCCGATACGTTGGAATACGTGGAAGGTTGTGTAGGCGAGGGAGAAGTACTGCCGGGCGTCCTTTATGGAGATACGGACATTGTGAATATGGATGGTCGCTTTCTGCGCCATCGCCGTCTTTCTCCACCCAAGAAGTTGACTTGGCGTTCTTTCATTTGGGGAATGTTAGTCTGCCATCAGTCTTTTTATGCCCGCACGGATATTGCCAAGAGTGAGCACTATGATTTGGATTACCGCTTTTCTGCCGATGTTGATTGGTGCATCCGCATGATGAAAGCATCCAAAGCCCATAAGTTGCCTTTGCGCAATGTAGGGGCAGTCATCACCAATTATCTGGATGGTGGAATGTCGGTGCAGAACCATAAGGATTCCCTGAAAGAACGCTTTCAGGTGATGAAACACCATTATGGTCTGCTGCCCACCTTGTTGGCTCATGCCTGGTTTCTCATCAGAGGCGTATTCAAGAAATAGCCCCTGATGATAGTTCTCCGAGGATATTTCGCAGTTCATCGACGATGGTAGCGAGATATTCTCGGATTTTTTCTGTCTCTACCTCGTTGATATGTTCAGGAGCCAAATCCTGCACCAGTTCCAGGCTCTCCATCTGTATCATGGAAGCGATAGGCAGCAACTTATGAGCCGCCTTTCCGATGTCTTCGCAAGGTAGAGTTTCTTGAGAAAGTGCATCCTGCATTTTTCTAAAATATCCTTCCAGTTCCTGCTTTACGGTGCTGATGATTTCAGCAGCAGCGTCTTCGTCATCTTCAGCGAAAGCCAATAGTGGCTTGAAACGGACAGGGAACGTAGTTTTTCCTTTTTCTACTATCTGTTCCTTTTGAGAATCAACTCTTTCTACTCCCAAGATTTCTTCCAGTTTCTCCATAGAGAAAGGCTTGAAGAGACAATCGTCAAAACCTGCTTCATGCAATTTCGATTTGATACTTGTATCATGAGCCGTCATGGCAATCACCAGCATCTGACTGTGATTGATGTGCTTAATCATCTCCATACCATTCATTTCTGGCATTTCGATGTCCATCATCATCACCGCAGGTTGCTCATTGTGAAGTGCCGTAAGGGCTTCCGTCACATGATGGCAAGTGATTACCTTCCACGTATCACCTACCAGACGGCGCAACATCTCCTGCAGCAGTTGCAGCTGCAGAGCATCGTCGTCCAGAATGAGAATCTTGTGGTTGGTGAAATTCCGCTTCGTTTTCAGCCTGTCTTTTCCTTTAGATAATCTTGTTTCTCCTTCAATTTCTCCTATTCTTTCTGTTCCACTTATTCCATCATCTTCTATTCCTCTTTCAGTTCCTTCTTCTGCGTCAGCCTGTTGCTGCAATAGGATAGGGAAGGAAACGGTGAAGGTAGAACCTTTGCCCACCGCAGATTCGAGCTGAATCTTTCCGCCGAGCAAGGCTACCAGTTCGCGGGTGATAGACAGGCCCAGTCCTGTGCCCTCAATGCCCTGTGCGCCTTTGAGTCTGGTGAATGCCTGGAAAACCTTCTGTTTTTCCTCCGAGGTCATTCCCTTTCCCGTATCTTTCACCTGTAGAGTGAGTTCATAAGTATGCTCGTCGATGATGATGTTGTATTCATTTCTTGCCTGTTGGATAGAAGCCATGATATGTACGCTTCCCTGGTCTGTATATTTGATGGCATTGCTCACCAGGTTGTCCAGCACCTGTCGGATGCGGAAGTCATCACCTCTGAATATTTTTCCCCAGATATTGTCCTTATCTGCATTTTGGAACTCGCAGGAGATTGCTAACCCCTTCTTTTCTGCCTGTAGTCTGAGCCCTTCCACACTTAGTTTCACCAACTGTTCTGGCGAGAAATTGACAGGGTTCAGTTGCATGAGCCCGTTTTCCAACTGATGATAATCGAGAAGGGAAGCCACCAGTTGGGAAAGATGGCTGGCTGAGTTTTTGATATTGCTAAGACATGAAGTTCCCTTAGGATCGCTCACATACTCTTTCATCAGATCGATAAACCCGGAGATGGAGGCAGCAGGTGCCTTGATGTCGTGGGTGATGGTAAGGAGGAGTCTTTCCCTCTGTCGCATAATGCGCTGGATTTCCTCGTTGGCATTCTCCAGGTTTTCCCTATAGACGCGCTCCTTCTTAGTGTCCTGGTAGATGTACCAGAGCAGGATAATGGCAGCAATGATGGCGATGATGGCAAGGAAGGCAATCTGCCATATCAACTGCTGGCGTGCTTCCATCGCCTTGTTGATGGCATGTTGCATGGATGTGCGCTCTTTCTGGTGTGCCTCATTCAACTTCTTGGCAGAACGCAGGGCAAGTTGCGCATTGACAAGCTGCAGATCTTCCATCTCCTTGTTCACGGCTTCACTATGGTGAGTAGAGACTTTCTTCTCTTTTTTCTCAATATCTTCCAGAATGTTGGCCACATTCTCTGCCACATTGATAGGTGTGGCTACAGAATCCACTACCGCCAGATTCGTATCTCTCTTTACGCTGATGGTTTCAGCATGTTCTTTCTTGAAAGCGTCGGCAAGGCGTCGGAAGAATCCTCTTCGGGTTTTCAGCACTTCTACTGTAGTGTGTTTAGCCTCGTGAGTCTGCGGGGCTTTCTTCTCTACCACAATGGAGTCTTTGCCCTTGCTGAGACTGTCCACCTTGGCGCGCAGATAGCCTTTGCTTGACTTACCTGCCAATGCCTCTGAGAGTTGCTTGAGATTATTCTGTTCTTCCTTGAGCAGTCGAGTCATCGTACTATCAGCCACATCCTGCTTCTGAATATATTCGCGGGAAGCCTGGTTGATGTCGTAGATAGACTTGGTATTGCTATATACGAGCACCATTGCCATGATGAGGACAATGGCAGTAGCTGTATAGCCGATAGCAACTTTTAAAGGGACATTATTTTTTTGCATGATAAAAAATCTTTTCTTAGATGCAAAGTTAGCTTAAAAAATCTGATTTACCATCTAAAAGTGAAGGAAAAACAAGAAAATTGAGAAATAGAGGCCACATCGATACCCCCAAATACAAAAAAACAGGAGAACAAAGCTATGATAGCCTTTTATCTCCTGCCCGATTGAAAGCGACGTGTAATTATTTACTGTTTTTTGAAGGTGATGTTATTCTGCAGTAGCTGCTGAGTCTGTAGATTCAACTGGTGTAGCTGCTGTAGAATCCTGAGCAGCATTCTCTGCTGGAGTAACTTCATTCTCAGCTGGAGTTGCAGTTGTGTCGGCTGGAGCGACTGTGTCAACTGGAGCTGCGCATGATACACTTGCCATCTTGTTAGAGGCGAACACGTTGCTAACTGATACCATTACCAATGCTGCGATAGCTGCAAATACTAATTTCTTCATAATTGTTATGTTTTTAATTTGTGAATATATTATTTTATTTATTTCTCTTTTGTGAAGCGCCTTATGTACTTTTCGTCCCCTTTTTTGTGGAATTTTCCTTTCTCTTTGTGGAATTTCCTGTCTTTTTGAGGAACATTCAGTTCGTTTGCGTCTTCGCTTAAATATATCACAATAGCCGTGCCAAAAACATGAAGAAAATTGTAAGTGATTGATAGATAGCGTGTTATCCGTTTTTACTCCAAAAATAAGATGTGTGGAAGTGTGGGGAAAGTGTGGAAAAAGTGTGGAATATTTCCCCAAGAAGGTGTGGAATAGCTATTGAGAATTTGCCCCGTATTTCTTGAGTTTGTTATAGAGAGTTTTCCTATCTATAGCAAGCAGTTGCGCAGCTTTGCTCTTATTGCCTCCTGCTGCTTTGATGGCCGCTTCTATACGTTGCAGTTCTGTCTGTTCATCATGCAAGGTGATAGGGGCTTGTGGCTGAATCTGGCTCATGCATTGTTCGAGTTCATTTACGCTGATATAGTCACCCTTGGCAAGCAGGGTGGCACGTTTCATCACGTTGTTGAGTTCTCGCAGGTTACCAGGCCAGTTGTAGGATGCAATTCTTTCCTTGGCTTTCCCGTCCAGTCCCAATATCTGGCGTCCCAACTCTTTGTTGGCCTTTTTAATAAAGAGGTCTGCAAAGAGGAAGAGGTCTGTTCCGCGGTCTTTCAGCTCAGGCATATAGATTGTAAACTCATTGACGCGATGATACAGGTCTTCTCGGAAATTGCCTTCAGCCACTCGTTGGGCAAGATTTTCATTGGTTGCACATACGAGTCGGATGTCGATGTCTATTTCCTTGGTGCTTCCCAAAGGACGGATCTTCCGTTCCTGAAGAGCACGGAGCAACTGTACCTGCACCTCGTAGTTCAGGTTTCCCATTTCATCCAGGAAGAGTGTACCGCCATTAGCCATTTCAAAAGCGCCCTTCTTGTCTTGATCAGCACCGGTAAAGGCTCCCTTTGTGTATCCGAAAAATTCTGATGCAGCTACGTCTTTCGGAATGGCTCCACAGTCGAGCGCAAAGAATGGTTTTCCTGCCCGTTGGCTCAGATCGTGGATGCGGTGAGCCACATATTCCTTTCCTGTTCCGCTGGCTCCGAGGATGAGGACAGACATAGGAGTAGGGGCAACAAGCGAAACAAAATCGTACAGTTTCTTGGAGGCTTCGCTTTCTCCTTCCAGATATTTCGGAACATCCTGATTATTAGAGCTCTCTGAGGATATCCCAGCTGAAGCACGATTAGTCTGGCTCTTTGTTCTTTGTGAAACAGAAGAAGCGCTTTCATCTTCTGCAGATGAAGAATCTTGGCGTCTGACTCCTCGTTCTTCGCTCTTACCATCATTTTGTGCTTGTTTTCCAGCTTTCAATGCCTCTTGAATCTTCTCTAACAAGATGTCTGGATGGAAAGGTTTGGCAACATAATCAGTAGCGCCCGATTTCATGGCGAGAACAGCATTCTGAACTTCTGCATAACTGGTCATGACGATGAAAGGAATGGTGTAATCGTGTTTTTTGAGCCATTGCAGGAGAGTGAGTCCATCATGATCCGGGAGCCTGAGGTCGGACAAGACCAAGTCCCAGTGACTGTTGTCTTCAAAAAAATGCAATGCCGATTTCACCGAAGTCGCTCTTTCAACCTCGAATCCCTTTTTTCTGAGCCACGTCTGTATCATGGTTCCGAAAGCTAAATCGTCTTCTACTATCAATATTTTAGCCATGCTGTTACAATCTTTTTCTCTTCCGGAGTGCAGCTCCTTATGATGTTGGAGTGCTATTCCTTATTATATTGGTACTGTTTTGAATTGCAAATATACAGAAATAAAATGTATCTGACTACCCTTTTAACTTTCTTTTGCGTATTATGACGCAAGATTTACCAAACATTTGGTTTATAAGACAGATACGAGAAAAATTAATGAAATAAAAGTAATATGAAAAAGTTTAAGAAATGGGCTCTTGTAGCAATAGGAATGATGACGCTTGCCGTCTCTTTGGGTTCCTGCTCGGACGATGATAATGATTACTATTTGAGAACCGTTCCGAATGCTCTTGTTACGGTGAAGGTGACTGGAGATAGATGTTATTTTCAATTGGATGATCAGACAACATTGACTCCTGGCAATATCAGTAAGAAACCTTTTGGGGATAAAGAGGTTCGTGCACTGGTCAACTATACGATGACCGACCGTAAAGATGATAAGTATGGAGCAGTGGTCAACGTCAACTGGATAGACAGTATTCTGACGAAGAAACCTGTGCCTTGTCTGGCTACTCCAGAGGAGAATGATGCCAAGTATGGGCATGATGCAGTAGATATTGTGCGTGATTGGGTGACGATTGTAGAGGATGGCTATCTGACGCTGCGTTTCCGCGCCCTTTGGGGGAATGTAAAACCGCACTCTATCAATCTGATAGCTCATGTAAATCCTCAGAATCCATACGAGGTAGAGCTTCGTCATCATACGAACGGTGACCCTCAGTTGCGCTGGAGAGATGCTTTGGTAGCTTTCGATTTGAATGACGTTTTGCCGGACACTCAAGGTAAAAAGGTGAAACTTACAGTCAAGTGGAAATCTACTGTGGGCGATAAGACTGTAGATTTTGATTATTGTTCCCGCAAGTCGATGACGGCGGAAAACAATAACTGATGATATTTTATATATTGTGTATGAGGAAAGGAAGAGGGGCACGACCGTCATGATGATGGTTGTGCCCCTCGATTTTTTTCTTTATCTAACTCTATTTGAGTAATTTCAGGGCTTCTGCTGTCAGATACGGCTTGATTTTATCTAAAGGAACTGTAAAGGAGACTAATCCCATAGCATAAGGTCCTATTTCATATTGCTGATAGATAAAATGTACTCCGTCTTTTGCCAGATATGGGGAGGAAGAAGGCAAAGGAATGATTCCGTTTTCTATAAACAGATAGTCGTTGAGCTGAGCATCTGTTATTTGTTCTTCATTTTCATTCTGTCCTTCGTTTCCTGTCTTTTCTTCATTTGCTGTTTGACTTTCATTCCCACTCTGTTGGTTCAAGTAACTTAATACCCCCTTGCGCAAAATCGGCTGTAAGTCCTTTACCCTGGCCGTATCTACCACCTGACTCAGTTTCTTACCCGTAGCCTTTACGATATTGAATGAGCGTTCGAAGGTAGAGCCATGAGCACCGGCAAGATAGGCATACGAAAGGCAATGATAAGTAACATAACTGTCCGTTTCTGCTTCCTTATTCAGCCTGATGTCGTAGCTCATATTTGCGTTGGCACGTGGGTCGGCTTCCTTGAGGTCTTTCATCTGACTTTTCAGATAGGCAAAATTATCCTTGCAGTATTTTTCAATCACCAAATTCCCGTTGGCAAGATCGCCCTTGTAGCTTTCCTGCTTTTCTATCTCATCTCCATTCATGCTGCCAAGATACAGATTGGCTAATTCCTCATTGAGGATAGCTCTGATATTCTTTGAAAGCTCATTGGGCTCAGTTGGGTAATCCACGCTGATGGCGCATTGTACTATTTTGCCTTCTTGCAGGATGCAACTGTCTGTATTGACCACGAGCGTGTCTGCAGCCTGCGCTTCCTTGATGTCGTTAGCAGCCTGTGCCTTTGTCGAACTGGCTTTGCAGCCCATCATGATGCTGGCTACTAAGGCAAGTGTTATGAGTGATAAATGTTGCTTTTTCATCTGAATTCTGTTTTTAGTTGAAATATCGAGGGTAAAGGTAAGCTATTTCTTTGATAATTGTATCTTCTGTTCACATTTTTTAGAAAATAAAGTCTGAACTTGTCCATATTTTTGTATTTCTACCAAGAACTTGCTCCATTTTGTGTACTTCTATCAAGAACTCTCCCCATTTTGTGCTTGTAAATGCATATTTTGCAGTTAATAATTTTGCATTTTACAAGAATTATGTTACCTTTGCGCTTAAGTTTAGATTAGAAATGAATCCAATAACGCAAACCATCATCCTGTCGGCATCTGCGGTGAGAATGCTTCCGCACATTGCCTTGTATCTGCTTCATAAGAAGGAGATAGATGCCGATTTGTGCCAAGTGCAGGACAAGAAGCCTTCTGTCTTGAATTTTATCAAGGCGTGTACACGTGAACGCTCTTTTCGCAATCTTTTTTACTACCGCATGGGCGAATACCGCTCGGTATTTATCTCTTGGCTCTTGCCTCCAGAGCGAACTTTGAATATCTGGTGTCCTCGCATCGGGGAGGGTGCACATCTGGAGCATGCGTATGCTACGTATCTCAATGCTGAGGCTATCGGCAAGAATTTCTATTGTCTGCAGATGGTGACGTTGGGCAATGGGAAAGGCGGAAGACCTACCATTGGAGATGATGTGAAAATTTATACGGGAGCAACGGTTTTTGGAGGCATTCATATTGGTAATCAGGTGACTATTGGAGCTGGAGCCGTAGTTTTCCAGGATGTGCCTGATGGGTGTACGGTTGTGGGAAATCCGGCAAGAATAGTTGAAAAATAATATTAAAATATAGAAGTTATGAATTATGCACTTATCATAGCAGGAGGTTCTGGTAACAGAATGGGTCAGGACATTCCTAAGCAGTTTATGCATGTGGATAATTGTCCGATTATTATCCATACGCTGATGGCTTTCCAAAAACATCCTGATATTCAGGGTATTGCCGTGGTATGTCTGGCTGGTTGGGAAACGGTTTTGCAGTCTTATGCCAACCAGTTTAATATTACCAAGCTGAAATGGATTTTCCCTGGTGGTAATAATGGTCAGGAATCCATTCATAATGGTATTTATGGTCTGAAAGAGGCTGGATGCAGTGATGATGACCTGATATTGGTACATGATGCGGTTCGTCCGCTACTTTCACAGGATATTATCTCTTCCAATATCGCTATTTGTCAGAAATATGGATATGCAATAACCGGCATCAAGTGTCGTGAGGCTATCTTGGAGAGTGAGGATGGATTTACATCGACTACAAGTATTCCACGTGACAAGTTGATCCGTACTCAGACTCCTCAAACCTTCCGCTTGGGCAATCTGATTGCTGCACATGAGGAGGCAATGGCGAAAGGTATTACCAATTCTGTGGCTTCCTGTACCTTGATGGCAGAACTTGGTGGCAGACAAATGCATGTTGTTCCTGGTTCTGAGAAGAATATCAAGATTACAACCATAGAAGACCTCGAAATCTTGAAGGCTTTGATGAAGGTTCAGCCTGAATCTTGGTTGAAGTAGATTTTATGGGATGTTGTAGATTCAATGGGTTGATACGGATTTACTGTCAGTAGATTTAATAGATTAAAAAATGTAAACAAATAGTTTATGGTAGAACATTCATCTTTTTCTGGTCATTCTCCTAATTCAGATTATTCTCCTTATAATCATGATATAAGGAGACTCTTTTCTGACGGATTGAATCTGGAGCGCCTTCGTGGTTCCCGTATTTTGGTTGTTGGAGCTACGGGGTTGATAGGAAGTTGCATTGTGGATGTTCTGATGCAAAATCCGGATAAATGCTATCAGGTTATTGCTTCAGGACGTAATCGCAATCGGGCAAAACAGAAGTTTGCTGCCTATTGGGAGGATGATTGTTTCTCCTTCATTGAGATGGATGTGACGCAGACGGTGCAGGAAAACCTGGAAGGACAGACCAATGAAAAAGCTTGCAGTTACTTATTGGAAAGGGTGGATTATATCATTGATGCTGCCAGTAATGCCAGCCCTAATTTCTTCAAACTGAAACCTGTGGAGGTCATGAAGGCCAATATCAATGGAGTTTCTCATCTGATGGAATATGGACTGGAGCATGGTATGCGTAGGATGGTGTATGTTTCTTCTGGCGAAATTTACGGTGAGGGTGATGGCTCTGAATTTACAGAGATGAGCAGCGGATATGTGGATTGCGCCTCTGTTCGTGCCTGTTACCCTTCATCCAAACGTGCGGCAGAAACTCTGTGCATGTCTTATGTCGAAGAATATCATGCAGATGTGGTTATTGCCCGTTTGAGCCATACTTACGGTCCTGGATTTACCGAAAGTGACAACCGTGTATTTGCTCAATTCATCAGAAATGTATTGAGAGGAGAGGATATTGTTCTGAAAAGTAAGGGTGAGGCATTCCGCTCCTGGCTCTATGTTGTGGATGCTGCTCATGCTATTTTGCGTCTTCTGATGGATGGAGAGAAAGGAAATGCCTACAATGTGGCACACTCGGAGTCCAATATCTCCATTCGTCAATTGGCAGAGTTGATTGCTGGAAAGGCGCATCGTAAGGTCGTATTTGATATTCCCGAGGATGCTTTGCAGGGCAATACGACTCCTATTACCAAGGCTACGTTTAATACAGATAAGCTGAAGGCTTTGGGCTGGAAACCCTTGTTTGATGTAGAACTGGGATTTGAGCACACGTTGGCGGAATGTTCTGCTGGCAGTCATCCTTCTTCTAAGTAGCGAGATTGTGTCATAAGTCCAAGCCCCCTTTACTCTTTTGAGGAAAGTTTCTTTTTGATTTCGTCCCAGCTTTCTCTCTTTTCCATATTGAGATAATAGCGCAGGTGTTTTTCCACCCGCTGTTCTACAGGAGGGAACTGCATGTAGTCTCCAAAGAAATGGCGCAGGTATCTATCGGCTTCCTCTGGTAACAGTACGGTGGTGTCCTCGAAAGGAAACTCCTTACCCTTGCCAAGCCAGGCTTTCGGAAAGATTTCCTTATAATGATACGAACCGGTGTTGACCAGTACATTTTTTGCCGTATCGAAATCATAGCGATGACTCATCTCGTCCATTTGGCTGATCAGACGGTGGCGCAATCGGCTTCTGAAGAAAAACGCTAAGGTCTTGATGGCAAAGCGTCCCCAGGTTTCTTTGTGAAAGAGCAGGGAAAGGTATTCTCCAAAGGTATTGTGGGTAGTTACGGCGTTCAGACGGTTAATAGTTTTTGAGTATTTGCGATACAAGGCTTTTGCCGTCTCCAGATCATCATCCGTAGCATCCAATGGAAAAATATCCACATAGAGTCCGATGATGCAAGGACGCTCTTTCTCCTCGATGAGCGTAGTCTCCCGATTGACAAGTTTGGAGAAGTAGAGTGGGTAGGATTCATTGTTGTAAGGAGTCACAACCTCATATTTGCCAAAATCTTCTTTCTTGGCAATCTCTAATAATCGGTCGTAATCCGGGCGCGGCATCAGTACATCAATGTCATCGTCCCACGGAATCATTCCATGATGGCGTGCAGCTCCGATGGCAGTACCAGCGCAGCAATAATATCTGAGGTTGTGAGTCTTGCAGATTTCCATGAATGCCTTCAATATGTCGAGAATTGTGGCATTCCATTCCTTTTTGATGCTTTTTATCTCCATGTTTTTTGTATTTATGGTTGCAAAAGTAAGCAAAAAGTTTTGAACTTCAAACTATTTGTGCTACTTTTGCAATAAAAAAGAAAAAATGGCAGAAACATTGAAGGAAAAGACAGCCAAGGGATTGTTTTGGGGAGCTATGAACAGTGGTTCCACGCAGATACTGAATATTCTTTTCGGAATATTCCTGGCCCGATTGCTCACTCCTGCTGATTATGGAATCATCGGCATTCTTACCATCTTTACACTCATTGCAGGTAATTTGCAGAGCAGTGGCTTTACGCAAGCCCTTGTCAATATCAAGCAACCTACCCACAATGACTACAATTCTGTATTCTGGTTTAATGTGCTCGTAAGTCTCACCATGTATGTGGTGTTGTTTTTCTGTGCACCATTGATTGCTGATTTCTTTCATCAGCCTTGTCTTACCTCCCTGTCCCGTTTTGTCTTTTTAAGTTTCTTCATCTCCTCCTTCGGTATTGCCCAGAATGGCTATATGATGAAAAACATGATGAACAAGGAAATTACCATTGTGAATTTCATGGCACTGATCTGTTCTAATATTGTAGGTCTGGTGCTGGCTTTCAATCAAATGGCTTATTGGAGTCTTGCCTGGCAACAGGTAATTTTTATCCTTGTGCTGAATATTGGAAGATATTATTATACGGGCTGGCGACCTAATTTCCAGATAGATTTCGGACCTGTCAGGAAGATGTTCGGATTCAGTGTCAAACTCCTGGTTACCAATATCATCAATACGGTGAGTACCAATGTGCTTACTTTTGTCTTCGGCCGTTTTTATCCTATCAATGATGTGGGCAACTATTCTCAGGCCTACAATTGGGATACGAAGGCCAACTCTTTCGTGGCCAATACGGTGGGACAGATTGCGCAACCTGTACTTTCTTCTATTCGTGATGATCAGAACAGAGAAATGATGGTGTTTCGCAAGATGCTACGTTTTACTGCATTCCTTTCTTTCCCGTTGATGTTTGGTCTTACTTTGGTTTCTCGGGAATTCATCCTCATCACGATTCATGAGAAATGGATAGCCAGTGTGCCTCTGCTGCAGATTCTCTGCATAAGCGGAGCTTTTATGCCTGTTTATACGCTTTACCAGAATCTTGCCATCAGCCGTGGCAGGTCGGATGTCTATATGTGGTGCAATCTGGGGCAGGTCATCGGTTTGTTAGCTTTGGTGCTTTTCTGCCATCAGTATGGCATTCAGATGATGGTTGTTGCCTATACCTTATTTATTATAGGCTGGCTGGTAGTGTGGCAGGCAATGATTAAGCGCATTACGGGTTTGAGATTTCTGGATGTTGCCAAGGATATTTTGCCTTTTATGCTCTGTGCGGCATTCACTATGGGAGTAACCTATCTGCTTACCCGTTGGCTGGAGAACATCTATCTCCTGCTCCTGGTTCGCCTGGTAATTTCTGCTGCCATCTATTTCTGCATCATGAAGTTGCTGAAAGTGCAGATTTTAGAAGAATGTTTAGTGTTTGCGAAAGGTAAATTCCGCAAGAAATCATAATCTGAATTTCCTGCGGAATCTATTTCCTGATTGTCTGGTATTTCTGTAAATCCTATTTCGTTCCCAACAATCTTCTGTATGAGAGATAGAGGAGATTGACGCAGTTTGCCGGAATACCCCATTTGATGAGTTGGATGACGAGCCGGATAATGCGACTGTGTGGGATATAGTTCAGAGATTTATCTACTTGAGCCAGACTGATCTTAGCATTTCTTGCCCAGCGGTAAGCATTTACTACACCGATGTCAATGGCTCTCCGGTAAGTGTTTGCCGTGTCATATTTCTCAAAGAAATCTATCAGATGTCTGGTGGATTTGAAATACGAAAGAAGATTCTTCTCGGATATGTTGTGATTGTAGGAATTGATATTATCTGTACGATAATAATAGACTACATCATTGATGCAGACCTTGTGATTTCCATTTTTTTCGCTTCCAACTTTATGATTTCCAACTTCTCTTGTCTGTGGGCTTGCGTTGTTTGCAGTCCTTTTGTCCTGAATGGAATGATAGAGAAATTGGGCATTCCAGAAGAGATCTTCAGCATAGTTGATTCCTTCTTCAAAGAAGATTTCATGTTCCATGATCATCTGTCGTCTGTAGAGTCTTCCCCATAACCGGTTTGTGATGATGTTCTGGCAGATGAGCATTTTGAGGAACTCCTCTCCATTTTCTGTAAAGGGCCTTTGAGGTTCTGAGGCCTTTCCGTTGTTCCATTCACAGTAGCTTCCGTCTATCAGGTCAGCCTGTCCTTCCGTATTTTCCGTCAGACCAGTCTGTCCCTTTGTATTTTCTATCAGTTTTTCCACCGCATTTTCAGGCAGGAAGTCGTCACTATCTACAAACATGATGTAGTCGCCGTGTGCAGCCATGAGTGCGTTTTGTCTTGCCGCTCCCACGCCTCTATTTTTCTCATGATGGATGATGCGTATCTGCGAAGCCCTTTCTGGATATTCTTGGATGAGAGATTCCAGAATGGAGATACTGCGGTCGGGCGTACAGTCGTCCACAAATATGTATTCGATTTGTGCATACGACTGCCCGAACAATGAGCGGGCACATTGTTCGATATATTTTTCTACTCCATAGACAGGAGTCAGGATACTGACCGTTAGCATACGCTTTTCTTCTTTTAGAATATTGATATTATCTTCTTTTTTCCTGATTCACTGCTACTTTCTATCTTGTAAGATAGTCGAAAATCAGTGTACTGTTGTAGAAGAATAGGAAGATGGCTAAGATTGCCAATGCCGGGCGCAAGAACTTGGTATATTTTTCCTTGCCTTGCTTGAGAATATATCCGATGGCAATAGGGATGATGAAAGCCCAGTGGGCTGCCATGATGTAAACTTCATTCAGTCCGAATCCCATTACCAGATGGATGAAAGCATCGCAGAGCACCCAAGAACCAGTGAGCCACAGGAATGGGGAACGTCTGCCCAACCATAGACCAGTAATCAGTAGGGCTACGATTGCCAGTTCTATTATATAAGGTATAGGAGTCTGGTATTTAACGAATATCGGTCTATGACTATGAATATCCTCCAGCAGATGTTCCTTGTGCAGCATCAGCGATTCGCCGAATACATTTTCTATCAGTGATTCAGAGCGGGAAACCGACATGTCTGCCCATTTCAGCATGCCTTTCTGCTGAATGTTCTTGCCGGCAATTTCCTTATCATGAGCCTCTTTCTGTGCCATTTTTGCTCTGAAAGTACTGTCCTTGGCAGCCTTTTTCTGTACCAGGCGCAAACCTTCCTGACGGTTGGGAATAATGAAGGCGCGGTTCTGATAAATTCCTGCAGCTCCTATCAGCAGTGTAGGCAGGATAATTCCTAACACTATATATTTCGGATGGAAGAGTTTCTTGCCGTTGGTGAAAAGGGCGGCAAGGAAGGTTTTGGCTCCATTGCTGAGTGTGATTCCTGCCGTAAAGAAGAAAAGAAGGGCGCATTGCCACCAGGGCATTCCTCGGTGCTGCTGTTGCTGACGACCTGCCAGATAAAGCGTCATCGACAGGAAAAAGAGTGACATTCCGAAGTGATCATCTACGAAAGTAACCAGCAGAACGTAGGCGAAGGAAAAGAGCAGGAATGTGAGCAGATTACTGTCGGCAGCCTTCAGTTGCATGATCTCCCTGAAAATCCTTCGTATGAAAATCGTGGAATAGGTGCCCAGGAAAGTCATCATCACAGCCACGATGGTAGTGGCGCAATTCCTGGAAGTCAGTTCCATCAGCCATTCATTGAGCATCGTCAAAGGATAGAGAAAGAAGGGAAGCATCGGATGCCTGTATTCCGTATAATACACTTTCCATTTGGAGAGTGTGAGATAAGTATATGGGTCGAACCCCGATACCTGGAAATTTTTGGTAAAGATGGTCCAGTAACCTACATTTCCATTCTTGCTGAAATCTGCATAGTGGTAGGTTACCATCAGCACGTTGAAGGCAACAATGAGCAGGAAGGCTACAAGCGCAAAGAGCCTTTCTTCTTTCTTAATCTTGAATATATTGTTCATCCTTGAATATTATTGTTTATTCTTGAATATGTTTTTTGTTGAAACGATTTCTTTATCTTGCAAAAGTAATTGTTTTTTTTGAATATTCAAAATGATAGGTTTTATTTTGTGTGATTTTATGTAAAAAACATGTTTTTGTTTTGTGTTCTCTCTGATTTAATGTATCTTTGCGATTGTATTGGTATCAGGCGCACTGTCAAGACTGGTTGTTATGTCATCGCGGATAGTAGTACTTACTTTGCCGATGCAGCAGTACTTATTTTGCCGATGCAGTAGCATATGGGAACATTTTTCAATTTTCAACTGTACAGTTAGAATTTATGTCTGATTAATACCGTGTGTATTTCTGAATAATAATATAGAATATGATGAAGCATGCTTTTTTGATAATGGCTCACAATAACCTGGAAATTCTGCAGACGTTAGTTTCCATGTTGGATGATGAGCGCAACGATATTTTCCTGCATATTGATCTCAAGTCGAATATGCTCGCAAACCATCCTATGTCCACCTCCAAGGCTCGCCTTTTTGTTTTGGAACATCGGATGGATGTGCGTTGGGGTAATCTCAGTCAAATTCGAACTGAATATGCTTTGCTTGAAGAGGCTTTGAAGCATGGATCATACGAGTATTATCATATTCTTAGCGGACAGGATTTGCCTATCAAGACGCAGGATGAAATCCACCAGTTCTTCCATGAGCACAGAGGCAAGGAGTTTGTGGGCATCAATCGTGGTGAAGAATTTGAGTGGGATTGCCGCCGCAAGATGATGAGATGCTGGCTTCTTACTCGCTATACACGCACCAGATGGGGCTGGTTCAATGGAATTACCAGGCGCATCAATAAGTATCTTTCGCTCTGCCTGATGCCTTTTGTTCACCGGTCGAAAATGGATTTTGCCAAGGGAGCCAACTGGGTAAGTATCACACAGAAGTGTGCTGAGTATGTGGTCAGCCAGAAGGCGTTTGTACTCAGCCGATTCAATTTCACTTTCTGTCCCGATGAGTTCTTCCTGCAGACCTTAGTATGGAATCATCCGGAATTCCGACAGGCATTGTATTCTGAAACAGATGAATATGAGGGGTGTATGCGACTGATAGACTGGAAACGGGGCAATCCTTATGTCTGGACATCGGCAGATAAAGAAGAACTTCTGCATTCCAATCGCCTTTTCGCCCGCAAGTTTGACTTGAAAGATCGGGAAATCATAAAATGGGTAAAGGAAACTTTCAGTTGAGAGTTTCCTTTACCCATCTTTATTTTCTTTTTGGGGATTCCTCGTCCCTTTTTCCTTTTTCTTCTTATTCTTTCCTTTTTTCTTAGGGCATTCTTGGAGCGATTCTTATTTGCTCCTTCATTTTTCGTTTCCCAGCCTTAACCTATCATATAATTAACCAGCAGATAGCCGTTGCTTATCCATAGATAGAGTGTGAGGGCGAGGAGCAATCCTCGGAGTCCCCATGTTTGCCAATTCCCGGAACGCCTTTTTCCAGACAGGTTTCCATCTTTTTCCACTTCTGTCTGATATCGGGTTCCTGCTTTTTCCACCAAAAAGCCGATAGCGATAGGGAGAGCATACATATAATGGGCTGTCATGATGTAAACCTCATTGATGCCGAATCCCAAACCGATGTGTAGAGCAAAATCGAAGAGGAAGAACATCATCGTGAGCCACAGAAAACGTGACTTCCTGCCAGCAATGAGTCCGAGAATAAACAGAATAACGATGATTCCTTCCACGACGTAGTTGACTGGCAATTTGTATTTTACGATGACTGGTCGGTCACGGAGAACATCGCCCAGCAGATGATCCTGATGCAGCATGATGGCTTCTCCGAAGAAGTTTTCCACCATGGTCTCACTCCTTGAAGTCGAGATGTCTGTCCAACTGCTGAATTCTCCCTTGGCAATCGGTTTTCCCTTGTTCTTGTTCCATATCTGCTTATGGTCTCTTACATATTTGTCGCGTGCTTTCTGTTTCACGATTTTCTTCACGGCAATAGCTACGTCAGCAGAATCTTTTACCTGGGCAGTATCCTTGTATTGCTGCATGAGCTTTTCTCGGGCTTCCTTGTCTTTTTTCATCTTGATTTCCTTGCGTGCCATTTCCTTAGGCCATACGAAGGTGCGGTATTCCCAACGTGCAAATCCCCAGATGATAGCCGAAGGCAGAATGACTCCTAAGAGGAAGTATTTGATGCGGAAGAAGTGCTTGCCATTGGTAAAAAGGGCGGCGAGGTATGTCTTCAGTCCGTTGTTGAGCGAAACTCCTGCCGTAAAGAGGAAGAGGAGAACCGTTTGCCAAATGGTGAGCTTTCTTCCCTTTTTGATGCAGACACCCGTGATGTAGAGCGTGGTGAGCAATATCATCATCGACATGATGAAATGGTCGGGCACCATCGCCGACACCATGATGTATGCAAATGAGAAGTAGAATGCTGAAAGCAGATTGGCATCCCAGCGCTCTGTACCGATCACTTCCCTGAATATTCTGTAGAGGAAGATAAAGGAGTAGAAAGCGCAGAATACGAGAATAGCTCCCACGATGTATTGCACGCAGTTATAGCCCGTCAGCATCATCAGTCCCTGGTTGATCTGGTTGGGAATGTACATGAAAAATGCCAGCAGTGGATGGCGATAGACATTATATTCCGTGTTCCACTGCGAAACTGCCGCATAGGTAAGTGGGTCAAAACCAGCTACATGGAAGGCCTTGACAAAGAGCTTGTGGTAGTTTTCCGAGAGTTGGGAAAACTGGTTGTTGTACTTGATGATGGTCAGCGCATTGAGGACGATGGAAACGAACAGCGCTATAATGGCCGACCATTTTTCCTCTCCCTTGATGCGGAAAATATCGAATACTTTTTTCATGAATAGCTATTATTTCTTGAGAAAGAATCTTACCAGTAGGAAGTTTACCGGTATGCAGATGCAGAGCGTAGGAATCATGGCCATCTGTTTGGCTAATCCCAAACCAACAAAGAGGTTGAGGAAGAGTGTCTGCATACTGTAGTTCACGATATGTGAGAAAGTGAAACCAGCCCCTCGCTTGGCATTGGCTTTCACTTTGAAGGTGTAGCGGGTGCTTGCAATGAAGTTGAAGATGAAACTGAGAATATAAGCCAGTGTGTTGGCAACAGTAGCCAGTGTGTGGTCGCTGTTTCCCAATGCAGGGATAAGGTTTGCCAGCAGCGGCATGGCTGCAAGATAAATGACGTATTGCAGGACGGTAGCAATACCACCCACGATTGCAAAACGGACGACCTCGCCAAGTTTCTGACGCTTGGCGAGGTCTATCTGGTTATATTTTTCCTTGATATTCATATACTAATGTCTATCGTACAGGATGAGTCTTGGGTCTGAAAGGTCTGGATTATCCGTAGATAACCTTACCGTTCTCGTCCTCATAAGGAGCCAGATCCTTGGCATACTGGTTCATGGCACGGAGGCTCATACCCATTGATGAGAAACCACCATCGTGGAAGAGGTTCTGCATGGTTACCTTGCGGGTGAAGTCAGAGAACATCATCACGCAGTAGTTAGCGCAATCCTCAGCTACGGCGTTTCCGAGTGGAGACATCTTGTCGGCGAAGTCCATCATGTTCTCGATATCCTTGATACCCTTACCTGCTGTTGTAGCTGTAGGGCTCTGAGAGATGGTGTTGATGCGCACGTGCTTCTCACGACCATAAATGTAACCGAAGCTGCGGGCGATACTTTCGAGCATGCTCTTAGCATCAGCCATATCGTTGTAACCGAAGAATGTACGCTGAGAAGCTACGTATGTGAGAGCTACTACAGAACCCCACTCGTTGATAGCATCCAACTTCTTGGCTACCTGCAACATCTTGTGGAAAGAGATAGCAGAGATGTCCAAAGTCTTATTCAGGAAATTGTAGTCGAGGTCATCGTATGTACGATGCTTACGAACGTTAGGGCTCATAGCTACAGAGTGGAGCACGAAGTCAATCTTGCCGCCAAGCTTCTCCTGAGCCTCAGTGAATACCTTTTCCAAATCCTCAACGCTGGTCGCATCCGCTGCGATGATAGGAGCGTTGATCTGTTCAGCGAGCTTATCCAGCGTACCCATACGCAAAGCCATAGCTGTGTTACTGAGTGCGATGGTAGCACCCTCTTCAGCAGCCTTAACGGCTACTTTCCAAGCGATTGATTCCTCATTGAGTGCACCGAAGATGATGCCACGCTTGCCTTTTAACAAATTGTGAGTCATTGTTATCTTAATACTTTTGTTTAATAATAACGGCTTTCCTTCTTATATATAATAAGGTATAAGACCGTCTGTCTTACCTTGCCGTTGAAATCGTGCGCAAAATTACGAAAAATGTGCAATATAAGCAAGCTTTTTCGATAAAAAGTGATGTAAACGTTTTCTTTTTCTCCGATAATTTGCCAAAACCTTTAAAAAAACTCAATTTTGGCAAGTTATTAGATTGGATAACTTGCCAAAATCGATTATTTTTTGTAATTTTGGCAAGTTATTAGATTTTTAGCTTATGGATAAACTGATAGGAAGAAAGCTTGAACAGGCTAAACTTCAGGCTTGTATGGAGTCTGAACGCTCTGAATTTGTAGTCGTCTATGGTCGTAGGCGTATAGGAAAAACGTTTTTGGTAAGACGTTTTTTCAAGGACAACTATGCTTTCTCATTTGTAGGAAAACATGAAATGAGACGTGAACAACAATTAGCCGAGTTTGCTAAAGAACTGATGTGCTATTCTCATTCAACTTTTGTTCCACAGCTGAAAAACTGGACAGAAGCGTTTGATGCTTTGCAAAGATTATTAGAAACTTACAACATTCCAGGAAAAAAAGTTGTTTTTTTTGACGAAATGCCTTGGATGGATACACCTAAATCAGATTTCGTATCGGCATTGGAAAACTTCTGGAATGGATGGGCCAACATGCGTGATGATATTGTATTGGTGGCTTGCGGATCTGCCACATCATGGATGGTGGACAAACTCCTGCATAATCAGGGTGGACTTTTCAACCGCATTACCCAAAAAATTTATCTTCGTCCTTTTAAACTGAGTGAGATGGAGCAATATCTGGATGAAAAGCATTTTGGATGGAACCGTTATCAGATAGCCCAATGCTACATGATATTGGGCGGTATTCCCTTTTATCTGACATTGCTCAATCCCAAACTCTCCCTATTGAGCAATATTGACGAACTTTTCTTTGCAGATGCTCATGCCATGCTGCGAACCGAATATAATGAATTGTATTCCACCTTGTTCAAACGTCCAGACAACTATCTTGCAGTCATCAGGATGCTGACCGAACGGAAAGAGGGATTTACCAGAAAGGAAATCAACGAGAAAACTAAATTGGGTGGAGCTGCACTTTCTAAGATTCTGTCTGATTTGGAACAGTGTGATTTCATCTTTTCTTATGCCCGTTACGGCAATGCCAAGAACAATGCAATCTATCGCATCAAGGATTTTTATACCTTATTTTATTATAAATATGTGAATGGAATAGATACGAAAGACAGTCTTCGTTGGACTCATCTTTCATCTACGCCTCAGGTGTCAAGTTGGCAAGGCTTCAGTTTTGAACTTCTCTGCCTACTGCATTTGGATGAAATCAAGAAGGCTTTAGGGATAGATAGAATTCTCAATGATGCAAGTGCTTGGCGTAGCAGGCAACCCGAACAGAATACGCAAATCGACTTGGTGATAGAGCGTGCCGACCATAATATCAACCTTTGTGAAATGAAGTTTTCTTCAGGCATGTATGCTATTGATAAAGGTTATGAACAGAAATTGAGAGAACGCATGTCTATTTTCCTGGCAGAAACCATGACCAGATGCAGCACCCGCATCACCATGGTTACCACCTATGGAGTATTGCAGAACAAACATTCAGGCATTGTAAATGATGAAGTTTTGCTGGATGATTTGTTCGAATGAGATTCATTTTCTCCTTATACAACTTTGGTATGTATAAGGAGAAAATCGTAACAAATAGTAAGCAGAAATGTGCTATTCCTTACTAAAACCATATATTTTTGCCAAGTAATTGCATTTTTATAACAAAATATTTGCAAATATCCGAAATAAATTATAATTTTGCAGCCGATTATAGTAAATTTATAAATTTTATCAAAACGAGAGAGATTATGATGAAAAGAATCGCAATGTTGATGGGGGGGGTAATTCTCAGTTGTGGAGTTGCCTTTGCTCAAACATCCGTTACTGGTAAAGTTACCTCTTCAGATGATGGTGAGCCTGTAGTTGGCGCATCAGTCAGGATAATAGGTTCTAAGACTGGTACAGTAACCGACATCGATGGAAACTTCTCTTTGAATGTTCCTGCTGATGCTAAGTTGGAGATTTCATACATCGGTATGAATCCACAAACTGTCAAAGCAAGTTCTAATATGAAGATTGTTTTGACTTCTGACAACAAGGCTTTGGATGAGGTCGTGGTTACAGGTTATGGTAACTTCAAAAAGTCTTCATTTACAGGTTCTGCCTCAACATTAAGTACCGAAACTTTACAGGATGTGCCTACTGTTTCGCTTGAGGATAAATTGGCTGGTGGCGTTCCTGGCGTTTCTATATCTAATGCTTCAGGTGCTCCTGGTGCTGTTAATAATATCCGTATTCGTGGTATGGGTTCCATCAATGCTGGTAATGAACCTTTGTTTGTTATTGATGGCGTGCCAGTACAGTCAGGTAATTTGAGTGAATTCAACAGGCCTGGAGCTACTAATAGTTATAATGATGCTGGTACTAATGTGTTGGCAACTCTTAATAGCAATGACATTGAGTCAATGACTGTTATTAAGGATGCTGCAGCAGCTTCTTTGTATGGTTCTCGTGCTGCTAATGGTGTGATTGTTATTACAACAAAACGTGGTAGTCAAGGTAAGACTAAGATTAATTTCCGTAGTGATTGGGGCTTTTCTAATATGGCAATTGATTATCGTCCACAGCTGAATGGTGACGATCGTCGAGCTTTACTTTGGACTGGCTTGAAGAATTATGGTTTGTATAATCAAGAGTTAAGTGAGACTGATGCCATAGCTTATGCGGATTCTAAGATTGATCAATTTGCATCAAAGCCTGAGGCTGGTTGGACTGATTGGAAAGATATTCTTTTCCGTAATGGTAGCCATCAGAACTATGAGGTAAGTTTGAATGGTGGTAGCCAAAACACAAAGTTCTATTCTTCTATATCATATACCAAGCAGCAGGGTATATTGTATAACCAAGGTCTTGAGAGATTTACAGGCAATGCTAATGTGACTCATACTTTTGGTCATTTTACAGTTAATGCAAGTACTTTGTTCTCTAAGATGACCCAAAACTTGTCAAATGAGGGTACTTCTTATGATGGTACTATTGCTAACTATGTAGCATGGCAGAGTCCTTCTACTACTCCTTATAATGAGGATGGTTCTCTTAATGATGGAAGTGGTATGTTTGGAGTAAACCCTGTCTTTGAGCGTGCTCATTCATATGATCGTAACTATGTAACCAGAAGTTACAATACACTTAGCTTGACTTATAATATCTGGGATGGTTTGAATTTCACAGAGAAGTTAGCTTATGATTATATTGGCAACACAGAGGATGTCCTTTGGGATAAAGAATCAAACAATGGTTCACCAGCAGGAGTTATGCAGCGTATGATCTTTGAGAATACTCAGTTGAATACTCAGTCTCAGTTGTCATATATTAAGAGCTTCGGAAAGCACAATGTAGATGCTTTGTTTGGCTTTGAAACAGAAGACTATAAGCAGAACTATAATTATATAGGAGGTGATACTTATCCTGGCAAATTGTATGAGTTTGCAAATGCCAGCAATACTTCTGCAGAAAGTTTGAAGCAGTCTTATCGTATGACTTCATGGTTGGGACGTGTCAATTATAACTATGATAATAAGTACTATTTGGGTGTAAGTTATCGCCGTGATGGTAGTTCTCGTTTGGCTCGTAAGAATCGTTGGGGTAATTTCTGGTCTGTTTCAGGCTCTTGGAGATTTACTGATGAGGATTTCTTGAAGTCAATTACAGATGTTTTAAACGATGGTAAGATTCGTTTGTCATATGGTGTAAATGGTACGCAGCCATCAGATTACTATGCTTATATGAATGTATATAAGTATGGTCTTAAGTATAATGGAGAAGGTGGTATGGGTATTGTTGGAGTAGGTAATCCTGACTTGAAATGGGAGAAAAACAAGGCGTTTAACCTTGGTTTTGACTTACAGTTCATCAATCGTATTACAGTGACATTTGATTATTACACTCGTAAAACTAGTGATTTGATTTATGATCTTCCTGTTTCTGCTATCCCTGGTTATTATGATGGTTCTACATATAAGCCAACGGCTCCTCAGAATATAGGCTCTTTAGAGAATAAGGGTTTCGAATTGACTGTTCAGTCTGTAAACTTTAAAACAAAGGATTTTGATTGGACAACAACCTTAAATATGGGACATAATAGCAATAAGGTATCCAAGTTGAATGGCACTGATAATGAAATTATTGATGGCGTCTTGATTCACCGTGTGGGTCAACCTTATTATTCCTACTATGCTTATGAGTATGCTGGTGTAGATCCACAGACGGGTAAGGAGTTGTATTATATCAATGATGGAACAGAAAATGCTCGCAAGACAACAACTAATGCTGCAGAAGCTAAGAAAGTGATTATAGGCAAGCACCAAACAAGTATTGAAGGTGGTTTGACAAACAACTTACGTTGGAAGTTTATCGACTTAGGTTTTACCTTCACGTATGCCTTAGGAGGTGATGCATATGATTATACTTCATTCATGCACAGTAATGGTGGTAAATATGTTTATAATGGTGCTACCCCTGCGTATTATAAGTTGTCTGATATGTGGACTGGTCCTGGTGATACATCAGCTAAATTGCCTAAGTTTGAATATGGTAGTGCCGCTGTTCACTCATCTCGTTGGTTGATGCCTATGGATTATTTGCGTTTGAAGAACTTGACGCTTGGCTTCAGTGTTCCTAGAAACATTGTTGCAAAGGCTGGTTTGGATAAGGTAAGAGTTTATTTCTCTGCATCCAACCTGTTGACATGGAAGTCAAATGACTTATTGGTTGATCCAGAAATGCCAGTAAATGGTCTTTGTACATTGCAGACACCTTCACTTCGTACCTTTACATTTGGTATCGATTTGGGCTTCTAAACATTATATCTAACATAGAGAGGAAATATAATATGAAATTTTCAAAGATAATATATAAGACAGCACTTTGTGCAACAATGGCTGTCAGTCTGTCTTCTTGTGGTGGCGATTGGCTTGATTTGCAACCTTCTGATTCTGCGGATGCTGATAATGCCATTACTTCAAGTGCGGATTTGCGAACTGCATATGTTGGTATGTATGCTGCGTTTAAGGGTACAAGTAGCTTCACGGATTATTATGGACGAGTAATGAATGTCTATGGAGAAACCAGAGGAGAAGATGTGCAATATAATTATAAATATGGTAGTAATCGTGCGGCATTCTATTATTATATGGAGTATAAAACTGCAGACCAGTTTACTTCAGACAATGCTGTGTGGCAGTCTCCATACATTGTGATTAGTCGTGCTAATCGCATTTTGGAGGCAAACAATCTTTCTGATGCGGAAAGTGCAGCTACAGAAATTGCTCAATATAAGAATGAAGCAAAAGTGATGAGAGCTTATGCTTTGTTTGATTTGACTCGCATTTATGGCAAACCTTACACTGAAGATAATGGTGCTTCTCTTGGAGTTCCTTTTTCAGAGGCATCTTTGGAGTCTACTGCAAAACCTTCACGTAGTACGGTTGCTGATAATTATACACAAATCTTGAAGGATTTGGAAGATGCTATCAACTCTGGTGCACTTGAAGAAGAAGCAACTCCTGGTTACTTGAATGTTTGGGCAGCCAAAGCTTTGCTTTCTCGTGTATATCTTACGATGGGTAATTATTCAAAAGCTCTTTCTGTGTCAGAAGACATCATAGAGCATTCTCCTTATGTACTTTGGACTTCTGCACAATATGCTAAGGCTTGGGATAAAGGCGATGCTGCACATGGTAACGAAATGATTTTCGAACTTGTTATTAATGACAATACTGATTGGACTGATCGTGAAGGTATTGCTTATTTATATCGTGAGAATGGCAATTCGGCTCCTGGTTATGGCGATTTAGTCGTTACCAAGAAATTTTCTGATATGTTGAAGTCTGATCCTAATGACGTTAGAAACAAGGTGTTGCTAACAGCGGAGAAAGATCCAGACAATATCTTTAATGGTACTGCGGTATATATCAATAAAATGCCTCCTTATAATGGCGACGTACGATATGCTAATGTTCCAATGTTGCGCCTCTCGGAGGTTTATTTGACAGCTGCTGAGGCTGCTTTTGAGACAGGTGCAAAAGATAAGGCTGCATTGTATCTTAATAAGATTATTACTAATCGTACAACTGATGCTTCAAAGGTTGTGACAGAGGGTACGATTACAAAAGATAGAATTTATATTGAACGTCGTAAGGAACTTGTTGGTGAAGGACAGCGATACTTTGACGCTCTTCGTCGTGGCGAGAAGATAGTTCGATATACTTCTGAGGCAGATAAAGGTTGGCATGATGTGCTTACAAAAGAAGCTCAGAGCTACGACCGTGATTATTATAAGGCTTATCCTGCTATTCCTCAGTATGAAAGAAATGCTAATAAGAATGTAGAGCAGAATGAGGGATATGGCGATTGATAGACCCACAATTTGATTAGACAAATATTTTTAATCAACGATATAGGAATGCCATGAGTGGCATTTTCTATAAATCTCTCTGGAGAGGCTGGCTGTGAAGCTCGCCTCTCCTTTTTCATATTATTGTTAAAGGTAAACACTATTAGTCTTTTAAGCAAGCCAATGGAATAACCTTGACTCCATCAGGGCGTGTGTATGCCATACTGCCACCAGTAAGGATAATAAGTAAGTCTGGCTCACGAAGTGGAACTTGCTTCTCTGTTTTATTGTGTTCTTGCACCAATCGTTTTATCTCCAAAAGATGCTTTGAACCATCTTCAATTTCACGACTACCCAATTTGCATTCGATGAGTGCATAGCGTCCATCGTCAAGGTGAAGCACAAGGTCTGCTTCCAATCCATAGCGGTCACGATAATAAGACAGATGGTTACCAAAGCCTGGTGTATAAGCACGAAGGTCACGAGCGCACATCTGTTCAAAGATAAACCCAAAGGTTTTAAGTTGGGTTTCTAAACCTTCAGCGTTTACACCTATAGCAGCTACAGCAATGGATGGGTCTGAGAAACCTCTCTTGGGCATACTACGGATAGCGGTTTTGCTTCTGATTGCAGGACACCAAGCGTCAATATCTTGTATAACAAAAAGTTTTTCTAAGGCACAAATGTAATCATCAAATGTGTCTTGGGAAATTGTAAGGTCTCCTGAAGATGTAACATCTGCAAGGATGTTAGTTTTTTTTGCTATTGTACTGATATTGCGAGCATAAGAACGTAGTATTTGCTTAGCGATTTTTGGATTGCGTTGCTTCTTGTCAATAGATGAAAGATCTATTTCGCATACACTATTAACATAGTCTTTTGCTATTAGAACTTGTGACTTCTCTGGCATTTGTAGAGTTACTGGCCATCCTCCACGGCAGGCCACTCTAATAAGTTCAGGGATGCTCAACTTGCTGACCGCACCATCAATGTCATAATTAGGGTTGTCAAAGAGTTGCTTCAGGGAAACTTCTCCTGTAGATTCTTGGGATTCCCAAAGGCTCATAGGATACATCTTCATGCGAGAAATTCGCCCTGTGCCTGAATGATATATATTGTCCTTGTCAACAGTGTTGCTACCTGTAAGTATGTATTGCCCCGGTATTCCGCCAGATTTATCCACCGCAATGCGTACTGCGTCCCAAAGTGTTGGTGCATCTTGCCATTCATCAATCAAACGTGGCTGTTTTCCCTTTAATAATAGTGATGGCATAGTTGCTGCTGTTGCGAGATTTTCTTCTCTTCTGTCTGGATCCTGCAATTGTAGGATACTTTGAGCTTGTTGTTGGGCAGTCGTTGTTTTACCTGTCCATTTAGGACCTTCTATTAATATTGCTCCAAAAGCTTCTAATCTTTCTTTCAGAACTTTGTCTGCGATTCTTTGTAGATACTTCATATTAATGATATTTTGGGTGCAAAATTACATATTTTTCTTTGAAATTCCAAATGAATCGGTGTTTTTGTGGCATTTTAATCGGTGTTTTTGTGGCATTTCAATCGGTGTTTTTGTGCCTGCAATTAAGTATAAAGATTATTTTTAACCGCAATATAGAATGCCATGAGTAGCTTTTCTATAAATTTCTCCTTTATTACCAAACAATGTGCATCCCAATCCAAAGGTGGAATCTATGGCTTGAGCGAAAATTTCCCTAATAATTTTGGTCGTTTCAAATAAAAGCCGTAATTTTGCGATGTGCTTGGATGAAAAGGCACCAAACTGCCTTTTTCTATAAATGCACAAACAACAAGTTCAACCCTTTAAATTTAGAAATCATGCTAAATAAGAAAGTAGAAGAGGCGCTCAACGCCCAGATTAATGCAGAGATGTGGTCAGCTTACCTATATTTGTCTATGGCGGCATATTGCCATGCCAACGGTAACCCAGGTATGGGCAACTGGTTCCAGGTTCAGTTCCAGGAGGAGCAAGACCATGCCAAAATTATGTTCAATTACATCATCCAGCGTGGTGGCCACGTGGAATTGAAGGCGATAGATGCCGTTCCTACCTCATGGGAGAATCCATTGGATGTATTTGAGTCAACCTTGGCACACGAGCAGAAGGTTACTTCCCTCATCAACAACCTCTTCGCTCTCACTACTCAGGAGAATGACTATGCCACACAGAGTATGCTCAAGTGGTTTGTTGATGAGCAGGTTGAGGAAGAGGAGAACGCCCAGAACATCATCGACAACCTTCGCATGATCAAGGACAACGGCTATGGTCTCTATATGCTCGACAAGGAGCTTGGCGCAAGAGTCTATACCCAGGCAGCACCATTGACCAACAAGGCGTAAAAGGAGAATAGAAAATTTGCAGTGAAATAGAGAACGATTGCGTATGAAGAAGAGCCAAATTATAGAAGCGATAATGACTACCATCGGGTAAATGGTAGTTGGAACTACGAAGTACCAATCTATAATACTTATGCCATTTTGAGTTTGGATGGCAAGATACTTATGGAATGTTATTGCGGAGTATTCAATTTCTTGCGTCGTTGCATCATAGCACAACTGTCAGAGTTCAAGCTATCAAAAGCTTTAAGCATTTGGATTGATGGATAAAATGATATAATAAATACAAACATCCTTCATTATTTCTTTGATTTCACTAAATATCAAAGACTTATGGTGAAGGATGTTTGTATTAGAGACCGTTAGTTACTTCCCTTTTTGGGTTGCATTCCCTACATAGCATTTGGCATTTTTCAAGAAAATTACGCTAAAATCTGCCGAATAGCTTAGAATGATCGATTTATGAGTGTTTCATCTCAATGGAGGTAATGATTTAGCAACGGTTCTAATTTCTGCAATGTGCATACGTTTGCTTGTCAAACAACTCTTGTCGATTGTAAAGTTTGGAATATTATATGTAATCACCAAATATCATTCGATTTTTTTGTGATAAATCACACTTTTGACGAATACAGGGGCAAGAATGCTGGCTGTGAAGCTCGCCTCTCTTTTTCATATATTGTTAAAGGTAAACACTATTAGTCTTTTAAGCAAGCCAATGGAATAACCTTGACTCCATCAGGGCGAGTGTATGCCATACTGCCACCTGTAAGTAAATTTCTTCGGGCATCTATAAATCTTCTTCGGGTATGAAAGCTTAGTTTGGCGTCGCTGAATGTATGTTCGACGTCGTTGAACATAGACTTCATGCGGGTTTAGTGACTTTTTCATGGGGCTTTATATACTTTTTCTTGCGAATTATTAGACTTATTCAAGCAATTCTTTGTAATTTTGCATGTAAAAACATATAGAGATGGAAATAGTAGAAAGAAATATGGTAGGCAAGAAGAGCCAAGAGGCTTGTGAGGATGGTATCGTCGTGACTGATGATTTCATCGCAGTGATTGATGGAAGTACGAGCAAGACTCCTACGCATCTTTCGCCCGATATGAAGAACGGACGCTATGCGATGGTGCTCATCTCGGAATTTATCAGAGAAAGTCTCAAGGCTGAGGCTTCAGTTGATGACTTCTGTCAGGGTGTTTCTTCCTATATATATAATAAGGTGTATAAGACTTTAGGCATGGAAGAGCGGATGAAACTGCATCCTGAAGAGCGACTCACAGCTTCTGCTATCGTCTATTCCTGCGCCAGGAGAGAAGTGTGGATGGTGGGCGACTGTCAGGCACTCATCGGTGGCAAACTTTATGAAAACAACAAGCCTTTCGAGGAAGAGATTGCTGCCAGACGTGCAAGTCTCATTCGACAGGGAATGCCACCGGCAGATGCACGCAAAGCTATTGAACCGCTGCTTATTCAGGCAATGCTCGATGGACAGAACACTCATTATGCGGTAATCGATGGATTTCCTATCTACCGTGAAGGTGTAAAGGTCATTTCTCCAGCCATAGGAGAAATCGTTCTGGCAAGCGATGGATATCCGTTCCTGAAACCAACTCTTGCCGATAGCGAGGCTGCCCTGCAGGCTCAACTCGCAGCCGATCCTCAAAACATTTCCTCTTTCCTTGCCACTAAGGGACTGCTGGAGGGCAATCACAGTTTTGACGACCGGTCTTATATCCGGTTCAAATAAACATAGAAAAGTCCTATACCAGTAATATCCCGGTATAGGGCTTTTATTATAATCTCAGATCTTATCGATGATCTTATTTTTTATCCTATTTGATGATCTTGTCTTTTTATCCTACCTGACTTCCTGACTTTACCTTGCCAAGGAGAGAGGTCACGTTGAGGCTGGCAGTGAAGCTCGCCTCTCTTTTTTTTGTCTTTTTATTTGCGTATCTAATATTTTATTCGTAACTTCGCATTGTCTAAAGAAATATAGCTATGGAAGAGATAAGAAAATACCCAGTAGGAATGCAAACCTTCTCTGATATACGAAAGGGTAATTATGTGTACGTTGATAAGACAAGGTATATTGTCGATTTCTTGCGTAATGGTTCTAAATATGTGTTTCTGAGTCGTCCTAGACGATTCGGTAAGTCGCTTTTTGTCTCTACGCTCCAGGCATATTATGAGGGCAGGAAGGAACTGTTTGATGGTTTGGCACTTGGCGAATATGAGAAAGAATGGGTGAGACATCCTGTTCTTCACTTCGACATGAGTACTGCCAAAAATCAGACACCCGAGGGGTTAGAAGAGATGCTGGGCTACATGCTTTCTGAATATGAGCAGGTCTATGGACGTGACGAATTGGCGGTGCAACCGAGCCAGCGTTTGCAGTCTTTGGTTAAGCGTGCCTATAAGCAGACGGGGCAAAAGGTGGTCGTTTTGATAGATGAATACGATGCTCCTCTCTTGGATGTTGTGCATGAAAAGGAAAGTTTGATGTCATTGCGCTTGGTTATGAGGAAGTTTTATAGCCCATTGAAATATTTAGACCCTTGGCTGGAATTTATCTTTATCACGGGTATTACCAAGTTCTCTCAGTTGAGTATCTTTAGCGAGATCAACAATTTGGATAATATCAGTATGTTCGACCAGTATTCTGCTATCTGTGGTATCAGCAAGACAGAACTTCTGACAGCGATGAAGCCTGATGTTGAGTTGTTAGCCAAGTCTTTGGGAAAAACTTTTGATGAAACGGTTGCCGAGTTGAGTTCATATTATGATGGTTATCATTTCAGTAAAAAATCAGAAGATGTGTTCAATCCGTTTAGCCTGGTTAAAGCTTTGAGAAGTCAGGAAATAGCAGCTTATTGGTTTAGTTCAGGTACTCCATCTTACATTATCAACACTTTACGCAAACATCATGTGGGTGTGATGGATATTGAACAGAAATCTGTAGGAGTGGATGATTTCGATGTCTCTCCTGAGCAGATGACTTCAGCTTTACCATTGCTTTATCAGAGTGGGTATCTCACCATCAAGAAGTATAACCCTATCTTGCAGAGCTATCAGCTGGATTATCCAAACAAGGAAGTGTGTGTGGGGATGATTCGCTCCTTGGCTCCTAACTATCTCTCTCCAATATCGTTGAACAATAATAGTTTCATCTTCGATTTTTTGGAGCAACTATATGACAATAACATGGACGGTGCGTTGCAGAAAATGCAGGCTTATCTTGCCAGTATCTCCAATCGACTTGCCAACAAGAACGAGAAGGATTTCCAAACGGTCTTTTATCTCATCTTTAATTTGATGGGTGCTTACATCTTGGTGGAGGAGGATAGTGCAATAGGCAGAGCAGATGCTGTTCTTCACATGCCAGATACCATTTATGTGATGGAACTGAAGTTTGATAAGACGGCTGAGGAAGCTTTGCAACAGATAGATGATAAAGGCTATCTTATTCCTTATTCTGCTGATGGCAAACGACTGGTAAAAGTAGGAATTAACTATGACAGTCAGAAGAGAACCATTGGTGAATGGAAGATAGTAGAAGGGTAAATAATGATGGCGCTGACCTTTACCGTAGGTTATCGCTTTACGTTATAAAAGAATAATTTGGATAGAAATAAGAAAAGCCTCAAATCCGCAAAGGATTTGAGGCTTTTGCCTTATCTGATAATCAGATGATTCTATGATTCTTTATCCAACCTGGCTTCCTGGCTTAACCTTGCCAAGGAGAGAAGTAACGTTCAATGAGCCGTCGAAGTTGACTGCACTCAGAATCATACCCTGACTCTCGATGCCCATCATCTTGCGAGGAGCAAAGTTGGCTACGAACAATACGTCCTTGCCGATCAGCTGCTCTGGCTCGTAGTAGGCTGCGATACCTGAGCAGATGGTGCGCTCTACGCCAGAACCATCGTCGATGGTGAACTTCAGGAGTTTCTTAGACTTCTTCACCTTCTCGCAGTTCAGAATGTGACCTACGCGGATATCGAGTTTCTCGAAATCATCGAAGCTAACCTCTGGCTTGATAGGAGCAGCCTGATAAGAAGCCTCCTCGTTAGCCTTCTTGGTGTCAGCGAGCTTCTGGAGCTGTCTTTCGATAACCTCATCCTCAATCTTCTCGAAGAGCAATTCAGGCTCACCGAGCTGGGTACCAGCCTTGAGCAAATCTGTGCTGCCGAGCTGAGTCCACTCGAAGTTAGGCATATTGATCATCTTGCGGAGCTTCTCAGAAGAGAATGGCAAGAATGGCTCGAAGGCGATGGCGAGGTTGGCAACCAACTGCAGGGAGATGTTCAGGATGGTCTCCACACGCTTAGGATCGGTCTTCCAAACCTTCCAAGGCTCACACTCTGTGATGTATCGGTTACCGATACGAGCCAGGTTCATAGCCTCTTTCTGAGCCTCGCGGAACTTGAATACGTTGAGATACTGCTCTACCTTCTCCTTCACGTCCTTGAACTCAGCGATAGCCTTCTCATCTACCTCCTGCAATTCACCACAGGCAGGAACTACGCCGCCCCAATACTTCTTGGTGAGCTGGAGGGCACGGTTTACGAAGTTACCGTAAACGGCAACCAACTCAGAGTTGTTGCGCTCCTGGAAATCCTTCCAGGTAAAGTTGTTGTCCTTGGTCTCAGGCGCATTGGCTGTCAATACATAGCGCAATACATCCTGCTTGCCTGGCAAATCTACGAGATACTCGTGCAACCATACAGCCCAGTTGCGGGATGTTGAAATCTTATCATCCTCCAGGTTCAGGAACTCGTTGGCTGGTACGTTGTCTGGCAAGATATAGTCGCCGTGAGCCTTCAGCATGGTAGGGAAGATGATGCAGTGGAACACGATGTTGTCCTTACCGATGAAGTGAACGAGACGAGTCTCAGGATCCTGCCACCATTTCTGCCATGTGCCCCATTTCTCAGGCTGTGCATCGCAGAGTTCCTTGGTATTTGAGATGTAGCCGATAGGTGCATCGAACCAAACGTAGAGCACTTTACCTTCTGCACCCTCTACTGGAACAGGAATACCCCAGTCCAGGTCGCGGGTCATCGCACGTGGCTGAAGATCCATATCCAACCAGCTCTTGCATTGGCCGTAAACATTGGTACGCCACTCCTTGTGGCCTTCCAAAATCCATTGCTTCAGCCAGTCCTGATACTTTCCTAAAGGCAGATACCAGTTCTTGGTAGGCTTCTTCACGAGACCATGTCCCGGATTGTTCTTGTTGGTTGGGTTGATCAACTCCTCAGGTGAAAGTGTAGCACCACATTTCTCGCACTGGTCACCATAGGCACCTTCAGCACCACAGCGAGGACAAGTGCCCACGATGTTGCGGTCTGTGAGGAATTCTCCTGTTACCTCATCGCAGAACTGCTCCTCTACCTTCTCTTCGAGTACGCCCTTATCATAGAGAGTGCGGAAGAAATCAGAAGCAAACTTATTGTGAACTTTTGAGGTCGTACGGCTATAGATATCAAAGGAAATGCCGAAGTCCTCAAAACTTTTCTTGATCAGATTGTGATAGCGGTCCACCACCTCCTGTACGGTGATGCCCTCTTTCTTGGCACGGATGGTTACAGGCACACCGTGCTCATCACTACCGCCGATGAAAACAACGTCTTGTTTTTTGAGTCGGAGATAGCGCACGTAGATATCGGCTGGCACATATACACCTGCCAGGTGTCCGATATGTACACCACCATTGGCGTATGGCAAAGCTGCCGTCACAGTGGTACGTTTGAAATTTTTCTGTTCCATATTAGCTAATATACATTTTTTTGTTATTTTGGGTGCAAAATTACAAAAAATAGTTGGAAACTGGGAAGTTTTTCGATGCTTTTCTTAATATAGTAAGGTGTGACTACGGAAAATAATACGGATTTTCTTGGATGAGAAGTGCCAATTGGACTATCAAACGAGTTTGGACTGTAATTATATTTCAAAGCTTTTGAAATAATCCCTGCGCAGAGAGCAGATGCTCGCTGCGCAGGGAAAAATTCTTAGCTGGGCAGAGGAAAATTTTTCTCTGGGCAGGAAAAAATAAAAGTGGGTCAAGGCTAATGTTATGCGTCGCCTTGACTCACTTCTTGATAAAGAATGAAATGTAAAGAAAATTATTAGTGATAGTATATAGTCTTTTCATTTATAAAATTCTTCAGATGGCTATCTTAGACAATAAGAAGAGAGGTTTGTATGCGAAAGAAGTGAAAAATAGTCCTTATATATGCCCTCTTTCTGCCCAGTCGCCTCGGTCGAGTGCACGATAGCCGATGGCTTCTGCCAGATGATGCAGTTCCACATGCTCGCAACCTTCCAGGTCGGCGATGGTGCGGGCTACTTTCAGAATGCGACTGTAGGCTCTTGCTGATAGAGAGAGTTTCTCCATTGCCATGCGAAGCATATCTATGCCAGCTTCATTGGGTTCTGCGAACTGGTGAATCATCCTTTCTGTCATCTGGGCATTGCAGTGGATACCTTTGTAGTCCTTGTATCTTGCTGCTTGTATCTCCCTTGCCTTGATGACTCGTTCCCGGATGTTGGCACTTGGCTCTCCCGGAGCTGCTTTTGAAATATCCTTGAAAGGTACGGGAGTGATTTCACACTGGATGTCGATGCGATCGAGAAGCGGACCAGATATCTTGTTCATGTATCGTTGGATCTGACCAGGGGTGCAGACGCAATGATGGGTGGGATCTCCGTAATAACCGCACGGACACGGATTCATGCTTGCTATAAACATGAATGAGCAGGGATAATCTGTAGAATATTTGGAGCGGCTGATAGTGATATGTCGGTCTTCCAATGGTTGGCGGAGTACCTCCAGCGTGGTTTTGTTAAATTCCGGTAATTCGTCACAGAAAAGCACACCATTATGTGCCAGAGAGATTTCTCCAGGTTGCGGATTGGTTCCTCCTCCTACCAGCGCTACCTGTGAGATTGTATGGTGGGGAGCACGGAAAGGACGTTGGGAGATAAGAGATACGTTCTTGCCTAATTTTCCTGCGATGGAATGTATCTGAGTGGTCTCCAGACTTTCAGATAGGGTGAGGGGTGGAAGGATGGAAGGCAAACGCTTGGCCATCATGGATTTTCCGGATCCCGGAGGACCTACCATGATGAGATTGTGCCCGCCTGCTGCTGCAATCTCCAGCGCACGCTTCACGTTTTCCTGTCCTCTTACGTCTGCATAGTCGAGATCACAATGGGTTTGGTTTTCATAAAATTCCTTGCGTGTATCTACGATGGTAGGAGCGAAATTCTGCTTGTCGCTGATAAAACTGACCACTTCTGCCAGCGTACTCATGCCATAGACTTCGAGCTTATTGACCACAGCCGCCTCCCTCGCATTCTGTTTCGGTACAATCAATCCCTTGAAATGTTCAGCTCTGGCTCTGATGGCTATAGGGAGCGCACCCTTGATGGGCTGAAGAGATCCATCAAGGCTCAATTCGCCTACAAACATAAATTCCTTGAAATGCGTTTCGGGTACATCGCCGTTTGCTCCCAAGATGCCTACAGCAAGGGGCAGATCGAAACTGCTGCCTTCTTTTCTGAGATCGGCAGGAGCCAGATTGATGGTGATGTCGGCTACAGGAAACTTGAAACCGCTATACTGCAAGGCTGCTGATATGCGGCTTCTACTCTCTCTTACGGCCTCGTCTCCAAGTCCCGTAAGATGATATTGGACTCCTCGTGTGAGGCTGACCTCCACGGTTACCGTAGTCACGTCCAATCCATTGACTGCGGCGCAATAAGTTTTGACTAACATATATTTGAATCCATTATTTTGTTTTCTTGCAGATATCTGCTTTATGTAGAAATTCTGCCAGCTGATTATTTCAGCAGCTGGTCTAACTTTCTTTTCAGTTCTTCACGCTTCAGTCCCCGGGCTACAATCTTGCCGTTCTGCAAGACGATGACGTCTGGAACTGCGGTCATGCCCAACTTCTGCAGCGTTTTGTCCTCCAGCATATCGCCAGTACAGATGTTTGGCCAGGAGATAGAGTCTCTTGTAAGATTTCGCTTGCAGTCTGTGGCTGATGGGTCGATGCAGATACTCATCAATTTCAGGCGACCCTTGGAAGCCTGCATGCGCTTCTTCAATTCTCTGAGCAGGTCCTGACTGTCGTAATTGTAGGATGCCCAGGTACTGATAACTGCTACTGGAGCGCTGAGGAGGGTAGTACTGGAAACCATTTTGCCCTGGATGTCGTATGCCGTGAATTGAGGCAGGCGGCTGCCAGTATCTATTGTCTTCAACTGCTTCAACTGTTGCAGCATCTTCTGTAAGCTACCATTCTGTGGCTGTGCCTCTGCCACCTTTGTCGTCAATGTATAGGCCTTGGCATAATCAGGCTGGGAGGTATTGACGAAATACTTTCTGATGAGATAAGTGCTGACGATAGACTCTGGATGGTCTTTGATAAACTGTTCCGCCTTCGCCTTTTCTTCAGGAGGAGAGAGCTTGAGGATGTTCTCGCGGAACTGGTTCATCTGCTCATTTGCCTTGGTACCCTTTACGGACAGTTCCTTCAGATGGGATGCGTCTGCTTTGATATCGACAGAAGCGCCAGACTCTGCGAAGATAGGCTGCTCGGAAAAGTTAGGGAATACGACCATCAGCGTGAAAGGGTTCTTGCAGTCACACTCATAGGTGAATCGGCCACCTACAACCCTGATTGTATCAAGACCATTGATACCACCATCCGGACTATAAACATAAAATTCGCCTTGATTCATGTTTAAAAATTTGCCTTCAAACTTAAAATGACCACTACCTACACCACAAGAGGTGAGAAAAAGCGTAGCGAATAAAAATATGATGTAAGCAAATTTTTTCATAGATGAAAAATTTAAAGGGGAGAGTGCCGCGAGCGGGACTCGAACCCGCACAGCCATTACTGGCCAAGGGATTTTAAGTCCCTCGTGTCTACCAATTCCACCATTGCGGCATGGTAAACGTTAAGAGTTGAGCGGAAAACGGGACTCGGACCCGCGACCCCAACCTTGGCAAGGTTGTGCTCTACCAACTGAGCTATTTCCGCGTTATCGAATTGCGAGTGCAAAGGTAGTATTATTTCCTGAAACTGCCAAATAGATTTACATATTTTAAGAAAAAAGTAGCTTTTTGTTTGCTATTTGCTGCTTTAAGGGATGTCAGAGGTCAATTATAAACACTTATAACTTTGCCTGTTCCGTTCGTTGTAGTTCCATACGAGAGGCTGTATTCCATCAGGCGGCTACCATCGGCTCCGTCGATAATGTTGCCATACTCTAAGTCGTAGATGCGGTGGCACTTGGCGCAGATTACCTGTTGGCGGTTGGCGGAATTCCAGTTTAGGGGAAAGTTGGTACCGCCATACTGGTCTATGCAGTTTGGGCACTGGCGGTCATAGGCTCTGTATTTATTGAAATTACTGTTGCCGATGATAATGCCGTTGTTAGCGCCTAAATTGTAAACCTTGGCATATTGCAGTTCGGTAGCTGCGGTGATGCGGATGTCTTCTGGCTTGTTCCTGCCATCGTTGGGGGTAGAGTAGATATGCCAGATGTTGTTTTTGTAGGAAGCACTGACGAAGGTGTAGGTACCAAAGCCGTTGAGAGCTATTTCCAACGTATTGCCGGGATGGTTCTGCGTATGAAACGTAAAGCGGCAGAGAAAACGACGGCTGATGCTGTCTTCCGCTCCACAGGAAGTAAGAGTGGAAACGCCCATCGATAGGGGCAATAAAGGAAATAAGGTGGAGAACATGGCTTTTGCGACCATGCTCTTCACCTTATTATATATATAGGAATATTTTTGATTCATTCTTCACTCTTCATTCTTCACTTCAAAAGTTCCTTTTCTGCATTCTCCATACGCTCGAAATGGAATTCGGAGAGGGTGTGGTTCATCAGCTCCTCTATCTTGTCATTGCAGAGGTTGCCGATACTGCCCTCGTGGGTATGATGGATGTCCTTGCAAGGTGTGAAGTTACCAGCCTCAATCTCCAGACCTACGGTCTTGTAGGCATCACGGAATGGCATTCCGTTGGCTGCCAGACGGTTCACTTCCTCTACGGAGAACATGAGGTCGTAGCGAGGGTCGTCGAGAATATGCTCGTTCACTTCCATCTTGTTGATGATATAGGCTGCCATCTGCAGGCAGTCCTTCAGTTCACCGAAGGCAGGAAGAAATACTTCCTTGATGATCTGAAGATCACGGAAATAGCCTACTGGCAGGTTGTTCATGATGAGCATCACCTGCTGTGGAAGGCTCTGGAGCTTGTTGCTCTTGGCACGAATCAGTTCGAATACATCTGGATTCTTCTTGTGAGGCATGATGCTGGAACCCGTGGTGCACTCCTTAGGCAACTTGACGAAGCCGAAGTTCTGACAGTTGAACATGCAGGCGTCGAAAGCCATCTTGGCCAGTGTTCCTGCCACGGTAGCCATGGCAAAAGCCACATTGCGCTCCATCTTGCCACGACCCATCTGTGCATAGACCACATTATAGTCCATACTGTCGAAACCGAGCAACTGGGTAGTCATGGTGCGGTTGAGCGGGAAACTGCTGCCATAGCCGGCTGCACTTCCGAGCGGATTGCGGTTGGTCATGCGGTAGGCTGCCTGCAGGAAAAGCATGTCATCGGCAAGTCCTTCTGCATAAGCACCAAACCAGAGGCCGAAAGAGGAAGGCATGGCTACTTGGAGATGAGTGTAACCCGGCATCAGCACATCCTTGTACTGGTTGCTCTTCTGGATAAGTTCATCGAAGAGAATCTTGACGGAATCTACTATCTCCTTGAGTTCGTGGCGGGTAAAGAGCTTCAGATCCACGAGTACCTGGTCGTTGCGTGAACGACCGGAATGAATCTTCTTGCCCATCTCGCCCAACTTCTGGGTGAGCATCAGTTCAACCTGGGAATGTACGTCTTCCACACCGTCTTCTATCACAAATTCGCCCTTGTCGGCAATGGCATAAATCTGTTTGAGCTCAGCTAAGAGCTGGTCCAGTTCAGATTTCTCCAGCAGTCCGATACTCTCCAGCATGGTGATATGAGCCATACTGCCCAGTACGTCGTACTTGGCGAGGTAGAGGTCCAACTCGCGGTCGCGACCTACGGTGAAACGTTCGATTTCCTTGTTTACTTCAAAGTTCTTTTCCCAAAGTTTATGTGCCATTTTCTTTTGAATTTTTTGAATGAAAGGGAGAGGCTTCGGATTAATCCTCGTATGGAATCATCGCCAAAGCATCGGCTATCTTCTCGATGCCTTCAGTCAGCGGTTTCTTCACCATTCCCTTGATAAACATATTGAGTTCAGCCTTGATGGTCAACTTCATCTTGCAGGAATACTCGCCCGTAGGGAGCAACTGAATCCAGAAGTTGAACGGTACAGGACTGTTTTCGGTCTCAAACTTGATGGTCTTAGGAAACTCACGGTCGATGATGCGCATCTTGATTTCCCCCACCATAGGGGCGGTGATAGAGATGCTGTCAGTATCAAACTTGAGGTCCTTGATCTTGTCCATCTGCTCACGCTTGTCGGCTGGAATCTGGTCTTTCACCTGTTCAAACTTATCCTTCAGGCGCTGCAGGTTGTTGAGGTCGCTCAATGTATTGAAAACAGATTCCTGCTTATGAGGAATCTGTTTGATATTACTTTCAAATGTACTAGTACTCATATTTCTTGTAAATGCCTATGTAGAGACAGGTATTACTTCTTCCAGTTGGCTGGATCCTTGCGCCACTCGTGGAGCAACTCTACGTCTTCCTGCTTGATGTAACCAGTCT
>OCLF01000011.1_pt1 | contig 63128 bp, 49 predicted proteins | sample 1502881 | NCBI WGS metagenome assembly OCLF01 (sample SAMN03418267, study PRJEB22391) | human gut metagenome | biome: human-gut; feature: organic feature; material: feces | host: Homo sapiens | place: Tanzania | collected 2013-01
TTAATGGCGTTTTCGAGGCTTTTCCTTGGGGCTCGTCCTTGCATGGCACGCAGATTATTCTGTCTATGTCCAGTGTGCCATACGTATATTCTTACGATGGCAGAGATAATTGGATAGGAAATGATAGCTATATTTCCTACATTCGGTTGGCAAGGGGACATTGTGCCGACGAACTCAAGCCTTACGTCGACAAGATGCGCCAAGACCATATCCCATTGAAGGAACTGAAGAAGATGGGAGCAGATTTTACCTTTGATTTCACGGTGTTGAGCGATGTCTATACCCATGACCCATACATAAAGATGATGAGCTGGATATTGAGCATCGTGGCCTTCGTGCTGCTCTTCACGTCGGTAATGAACTATCTGCTTATCATCGTGGGCAATCTTGTGGGGCGTTCTCGCGAGATGGCGGTGCGCAAGTGTTATGGTGCCAAACCTAAGAATATTCATGCCATCATCTTCTCTGAGGCATTGGTGCATGTAGGCTTGGCGGTGATTTTGGCTGTCATACTCGTATTCCTTTGCAAGGGAACTATTGAGAATTTCCTTTCTGCTCCGGTTAGTGCGCTGATTCTGAACAGGGGCAGTTGGATATTGGTGATGATTTGCCTGCTGGTGTTGCTGGTAGGCGGTCTGTTTCCGGGCTGGCTATACAACAAGATACCGGTGGCAAGTGCCTTCCGTGGTTATAACGAGAATCGCAACCGCTGGAAACTGACGTTGTTGGGCATACAGTTTGCTATCTCTGGACTGCTGTTCAGTCTGCTCTACATTATCAACAATCAGTATCAGCTGATGCTGAGCACCAATCCCGGCTATGATTACGATAATGTTGCCATCGTCTCGGTAGATGGCATCAATCGCGACCAGCGCAACCAGTGCCTTGCCGAAATCAAGCGAATGCCGAATGTCAAGGAGTGCTGTTCCACTTATCATATTCCACTCAATGGATACGGCAGAAGCGGAAATATGGTGCAAAAGCCTGGTGATGATACTAATACCTTCAACATCATGGATATGGAAGGTGTGGACGACAATTTCTTCAAGATGATGAACATCCCTATAGTACAGGGTACGTTCTTTACAGAGCGCAATGACAGTTGCCGTCAGGTGATTATTGACGAACGAGGTGCTGAGAAACTCATCAAAACGTGGCATTGGAAAGATGGCGTAGTAGGCAAGCAAATTACTTGTTCGGGACATGATGACGGTGTAAATCCACTCAAGCTGACGGTTTGTGGCGTGTGCAGGAATATCCGCTGGGGTGACATGTCGGCCGATGGCGACGATATGAAGGAGTTTCCTGTACTGTATTTCTATGCTGCCAAGACGGCTTATTTCATGCTTGTAAAGTTTAAGGATATGCAGAACGAATCGTTGACGGAGTTGTATTCGAAGGTACAGGCGATGTTTCCGAATAATAAGGTCATCGTGAAGAGTTATGCTTCAGAATTGGCTAACCAGTACGCTTCCCAGCTCAATTTCCGCAACGGAATCCTGGTAGCCGGCATCGTAACGATGATTATCGCCCTCTTCGGATTGGTGGGTTATACGAGTGATGAGGTGAACCGCCGCCGCAAGGAGATTGCAATCAGAAAGGTGAACGGAGCGAAGGTGAAGGATATTCTTCGCATCTTCCTGAAGGACATCATGAAGATTGCCTTGCCTTGCATCATCGTGGGCGACTTGGGGGCTTGGCTGATAGCCAGACAATGGCTCATGTCGTTCAGCGAGAAGATTACGATGACGCCTCTGCTGTTTATCGGCGTTACCATCATCTTGCTCGTCATCATCGGGCTTTCCGTCGTCATCAACTGCTACAAGGTGGCGAATAGTAATCCGGTGAAATATCTCAAGGATGAATAAAATTAAAAGTAAAAAAGTAAAAAGATAAGAATATGCTTAAAATAGAGAATCTTTGCAAGTCATTCCGCACAGAAGATGTGGAGACGATTGCTTTAAATAACGTATCTTTCACAGTAGAAGACGGCGAGTTTGTTGCCATTATGGGACCATCCGGTTGCGGCAAATCCACCTTGCTCAACATCCTCGGTTTGCTCGATAACCCAACTTCGGGAAAATATTTCCTGGGTAATCACGAGGTGGCAAACCTGAAGGAAAAGGAGCGCACGGATGTGAGAAAGGGAGAAATCGGATTTGTGTTCCAGAGCTTCAACCTGATAGATGAATTGAATGTAGAGGAGAACATCGAACTTCCTCTTACTTACCTCAATATTCCGAAGGCGGAGCGCAAGGCAAAGGTGCAGGCGATTATGAAGCGAATGGCCATCAGCCATCGTGCCAAGCACTTCCCTCACCAGCTATCAGGTGGTCAGCAGCAGCGAGTAGCCATCGCCCGTGCCGTGGTCTTCGGTCCCAAGCTCATCCTTGCCGATGAGCCTACGGGTAACCTCGATTCCAAGAATGGAGCCGAGGTAATGCATCTGCTTACCGAGTTGAACCACGAGGGCACCACCATCGTCATGGTGACGCATAATGAGCATGATGCCAAGATAGCCCATCGCACCATCCGCCTGTTTGATGGACAGATAGTGGAGGCGGAGGGCAATCAGCTTTAATACTTCTGTTTCTTCTGAGGGACGCCCTATGCTTTGTTAGAAGAGGAATGTCATAAATCGCTTGGTGTTAGCCTCTTTCTGCTTCAGCTCTTCTTCCATTCTCTGTATTGCCATCTTGAAGAAGAAGCGGATGAGGTGCTCGTCGGTTGCTTCCGTACGAATCATACGGAGGGCTGAAATGTATTCCTGGCGGGCTTCGGATGGGATGATGAGGAGAGGATGATTCAATCTTAAGAGAATGTAGTTGCTGATGAGTCGTCCTGTTCTTCCATTCCCATCACGGAACGGATGGAGATATTCGTAGAAGCCATGGAAGCGGGCGGCAAGAATCATGGGATGAACGGCTGCCGAAACGATGGCTTTTTCGGTAGATTCCAACAGCTTGGGAACTCTGGCGATGAGTTCTTCGTGGTCGCCAAATACCGTGTCGCCTGCAGCCATGTCCGTGGTGGTGTATTCACCCGGAATGGCTTCTGGAGAACGGTAGGAAAGCGTGTGGCTGGTAACCCGTCTGTTGATTTCTTTCAGAAGATTCTCGTCGAGCGGATGCTGCGTGTTTTGCATCATGTACTCGAAGGCTTCGAAGTGGTCGAGCATTTCGAAAGCCTCGAAAAGAGTCTTTCCGGCAGGAATCATCCCCAGGCCTTTCTCCTTCAGTTCCCGGGTATCATCTACGGAGAATGAGTTGCCTTCAATGGCGCACGAATGGGTAGAGAAGAGTACTTCATTATATTTGATGTACTCTTCTCTATCCATTTTATTGATGATAAGGGTTTGATATTTGCGTCTCAAATCCTCGTATTCCTTGATTTCCTTTTCGAATGCCATAAACTTCAGTTTCTTGTGTGAACAAAAATACGATTTTCATGGATAAGCACCAAACTTTTTCTTTGAAAAATTGGAAACTATCCTCGAAAAAGTGTGGCATTCTTTGATTTTTAATCCTCAAAAATCATTACTTTTGCAACCATCTGTACCAAGCTTAATCATAAGCCCAACACAGATGACAAAACAACAAGACAAGATGAAGAAGGTTGTATTGTTTTTAGCTTTGATTTTGGCTCTGATTTATTGTCCAGTCAATGCAGCCAAAAGGATGACAAGCATAGAGCCGGTAGGTGAGATACCTTTTACAATAGGTGACGACGGACGCATTTATGTCATAGCATTTGTGAATGGTTCCGACTCATTGAACTTCTTGGTTGACACAGGTGCTACAACCATAACTCTGAACACTAACTCCAGAAAACTGAAAGGATTAATACACGAGAAAGATACGGTTGATAATATGGGAACCACTGGCTTCAATAAAGTTACAGCGAGCCATGACAACTCGCTGACTATAGGAACCATACAATACGACAAGGCTGAATGTGTGAATATCTCTTTCTCTCAAGATATGTGGGACGGTGTGTTAGGACTTAACGGACTTAGTGCGTTCAACATCGAAATCAACTACGACAAGCATAAGATATACTGTTATTCCAAAGACAGTGCGTTGGTGTTGATGTCTGAATCATATGTTGTTCTGCCATTCGTATATAAATATGGTGTACCGTTTATGGAGATACCTATAAAACTCAATGAATCAACATACCGACTGCAACTCGAAGTGGACACGGGTTCCGACCGCATTATCGATCTTAGCACTACGTTCGTGAATAGAAATCGTCTTCTTGGCACAAAGAAGCCGTTTGCCATATCACGCATAACAAGCTCCGACGGTGGCAGCGGTGAACTGAAGAATGTCTATTTTGACGAAGTAAGGGTAGGACAATATGTTCTGCCCAAAATCCCAGGAGCTTTCTCCACTCTTAATTCTGGTATGCTGAACGAGAGAGATGTAGATGGAATGATAGGCAACAACTTCTTGAAACGTTTCAATATGCTGATAGATTTCAAGAGTAAAAAGATGTATCTACAGCCTAATAATTTGATGTATACTCCTTTCTACGACTTTCTGGTGAAATAGAATGAGGCATATGTTAAGGGATGACGATGCGGAACGTAGTGATGCCTTGCGCTTTGTCTTGATGTAGCGAAAGGCTGCCTCCGCTTACTCGCATGATTTGGCGGGATAGGGAGAGACCGATGCCGCTTCCTTCGGGTTTAGTGGTGAAGAAAGGAATGAAGATGTGTGAGGCTACATCGTCGGGGATTAGACCGGCGTTGTTGCTTACGTCGATGATGATGGCTTCCTGCTCATTGGTGTAGGCATGAAGACGGATGGATGCTTTGGTTGCAGGCTCGGATTGTAAGCCATTAAAGGCTTCTACGGCGTTCTTCAAAAGATTTGTCACTACGTGTGAGATGAGGCTCTCGTCGGCATAAGCCAACAAGTCCTTTGGCGTTACTTCTATTTCCACTTTATGATTGCAAAGCATTGCCATACGTTCGAGGAACGGCTCCACATAGAAGAGGGCAGGTTGAGGCTGGGGCACATGAGTAAAACGGCGATAGTTGTTGACGAATGCCAAGAGTTCGGTTCCGGTTTTATGTATGGTTTCCAAGCCTTGCTTCAATTTTGCTTGCTCTGCTGACAGCAATTCTACAGAAAAGTTGTTTGGAGAATGGAAATCTGCGGACGCACTATCTGCAGAAGGCAGTTCTTGGCTACCCAATTCTTTCAGTAGGGTCTCGCTGAGCGAAGTGACGGGTGTGATAGTGTTCATGATTTCATGAGTGAGCACACGAATCAACTTAATCCATGAGTCAACCTCTTGGTTGCTAAGTTCATGGCTTACGTCGCTTAGTGCGATGATGCGCACATGCTTGTCCTTTAGCATGGCTTGCGTCTCATGTTTAGCCAGATGTTCATCCTTTAGTTTTCCTTTTACTTGGTTCATGTGTGTGAGCACGTCGGCGTCGAGCAATCGGAGGGCAGCTTGGTTGTGCTGCAAGATATTGTCGTGGCTGTCTACCACCATTATGCCAGTGTCCACAGCATTCAATATCTGCTCGTAATATTTCTCCCGCTCCATCTGCTCTTCCCGTGTATGCTGCAGGAAGAGCTTGATGCGGTTGAGAGATTGGTGCAGAATATTGTCCTCCTTGTTCCTCTTTTCTGTGGGGAAGTAGAAGGAGAAGTCGCCATTGTCAATGGCATCAAAAAGGAAGCGCACCTTCTTGATGTTGCGACGATAGTGGCGGTAGAGGCGAACATAGCCCACCACTGCCACGAGCAAAAGCACAATAATTATAACCTTATTAATATCCATACCCTAAAAAACTATTGGATTCTTCACTCTTCGTTCTTCCCTCTTCCCTTTAAATCCCGTATCGCTTAATCTTATTATAAAGCGTCTGTCGGGAAATGCCCAGTCTTGCTGCCACCACCGACAGATTGCCCTCGCATTCCTTGATGGTTTTCTCTATCATGCGGCATTCCATCTCGTCGAGTGTCAGCACCTCCTCCAATGGTTTCTCCCTTCTTGTCTGGTTTCCACCATCAATGTCTTCGGCAGCGATCATTCCACCATCCGACAGTATCACAGCTTTCTCGATGGCATGTTGCAGTTCGCGGATATTGCCATACCAAGGCAAACTGGTGAGTTTTTGTTCTGCCTCTTCCGAAAAGCGGATACACACCTTATTATATATATTGCCATATTGACGAAGGAAACGGTTGGCGAGCGGCACGATGTCTGCCTTTCTTTGTCGGAGGGCTGGCAATTCAAGGTGGATAGTGTTGATGCGATAGAGCAAATCCTCTCTGAAGTCGCCATCGTTCACCATCTGTTGCAGATTGCGGTTGGTGGCACATATCAAGCGTATGTCAATAGGTATCTGAGTAGAACCGCCCACTCTCACGATGCTTCTGCGTTGCAGGGCTGTGAGGAGTTTTGCCTGAAGACTATACGAGAGGTTGCCTATCTCGTCCAAAAATATTGTGCTACCATCAGCCAACTCAAACTTGCCTGGTCTATCTGTCTTGGCATCCGTGAATGCTCCCTTTACATGACCGAATAGTTCGCTTTCGAACAATGTTTCTGTAATGGCTCCCATATCCACTGGCAGCATCTTTTTCTCACTACGTGCAGACAAGCGGTGTATCTCGTTTGCCAATACCTCTTTGCCAGTTCCGTTTTCGCCCGTGATAAGGATGTTGGCATCGGTTGCAGCAACCTTTTCCACAATGTTTCTTAAATTGCTCATAACTTCGCTGTTGCCCCAGTACATCGTGCTATTTGAATCTTTGCCTCCATTCTTGCCCATGGCTTTGTCCGCAGCTTTATTCCTGTCTCTTGCCTCCAACAATGTACCAATCATCTTCTCGTTGTCGAAAGGCTTGACTATGAAGTCGGCTGCTCCTTCCTTGATGCCCGTTACGGCGAGTTGAATATCAGCATAAGCTGTGAAAAGCACAACCTCGGTCTTCGGACTGAGACTCTTGATTTCTCTAAGCCAATACAATCCCTCATTGCCAGAATTGATGCCACTCGAAAAGTTCATGTCGAGCAAAACCACGTCGGGATGTTCCTCCCTCAGTTTGGCTGGTATGGAGTTAGGGTTGGCTATGGTGATGATATTGGCGAATATAGAGTCGAGCAGCATCCTTACCGTAGTGAGAATGTTGCGGTTGTCGTCAACAATAAGTATTGTTCCTTGTTTCTTTGTCATGATAATCAGTTTTCGGTCGACTCCATGTTCTCAATGAATATGGAGTCGTCCATTTCTGCAAGCGTTTTCTTCTTCTTGTTCTCCTTGGCACCGGCTTTCAGCAGGTTGCGTGCTGCAGTGATGATGCTTGCTCCACTGTCGGCCGTGGTGATTTTAAGTTTGGCAATCTTCTTTATGGTGTCGTTCATGCTCGACTCCACATCCATGAATCTCATGCCGAAATCCTGCACACGGTCGATGACGCTGTTGGCAGCATCCATCATGGCTTGCTGGTTGCTGAGTTGTCGCACTTGAGTCCACATCATCTCCAATACGCGCAGGTTCATATACATTGTCTGCGGACCGAGAATCATCACGCCTTGGTCGTAGGCTTCGCGCCAAAGAGTGCTGTCGTTGAGCAAGGCAAGATTGAGGGCACCCTCAATGGGGACATACATTATGGCGAAGTTGAGGCGGTTGTAGCCGTTTGGCAGATACTTGGAATATTCCTTTTTGGCGAGCCGCTTCACTTGTGCCCTTACGCTGGCAATGTGCGACTTGAGATATTCCGTCTTCTCGGGAGTTCCGTCCTCGGCATTCATGTAGCGCTCGTAGTCGGTGAGCGACATCTTTGAGTCAACCACCACATGTCGGTTGTTGGGGAAATGCAGTATGAAGTCGGGGATAAGTCCCTTGCCATCGTCGCCTTTGGCTATGTTGCCAGCCTTGTCGCGAAGCGTCTCTTGAGTGTCAAACTGTTCGCCCTCCTTCAGTTCAAGGTCTTCAAGAAGCTGTTTCAGCTTCAACTCTCCGAAGTTGCCTTGCACCTTAACCTCTCCCGTTAGGGCACGTGTCAGCCGGTCGGCAGTCTCGCCAAGGGCGGCACTCTTCTGCATATTCACCTTGATGGTCTCGTCGAGTCGCGTGAGAGCCTCGCTCTGTTGTTCCTTCGATTTGTCCAAAGCCTCCTGCATGTCCTTAAGACTCTGCTGCAGAGGGTCGATAATCTTGGATACCTGCTCACGGTTTCTCTCGCCCAATTCCTCTTGTCTACGCTTTAGCACCTCCTCGGATGTGGTCTGCATCTGCTCCTTGATGAGCTTGAGTTGGTTTTCCACCTGCTCGCGGTTCATTTGTCTTAAGGCATCTATCTGCTGTTCGGCGGCCTCTTTGGCTTGGGCAAGTTGCAGTTCGGATGCTTCCTTAATCTGTTGGAGCTGCTGTTCGTGAGCCATCTTTAGTTCGGCAATGCGCTTGTCTGAGGCATCAGCCTGGTCGGCCAGCATCTTGTCGCTTGCAAGTTTCTGCTCATTCAATCGTTTCTCGGCGTCTTGTTTTGCCTCTTCTATGCGTGCGTAGTAGTTCTGGGCTTGTGTTTTCTGCACGTCACGTTCGGACGTAAGGTTTTTTATTTGCTCTGCTTGGGTTGTAATGGTCTTCTCGCGAGATTTCAAGAGAACGGCCAATACAATCATGGCTATGGCAAGGATTGCGATAACTATATATTCCATTGATTGATGAAGTGTTGGGTGATGAAAGAAACAAGGCATCTCTCTGTTTGTCGACAGTGGGATGCCTTGGAGTTAGTTCTGCAGATTATACGTAAGTTTCAAGGAACTTCAATGTTCCCTCAACCTTCAGAGTCTCTGTGGTTGCCGGAACAAGAAGACTTTCGCCTGCGGCAAGCTTGATGGTGTTGCCCTCGTTGTCGGTGATGGTGCCTTCGCCCTTAAGACCGATGAGGATAACGAAGCTGTCAAGCTCAGAGTAGTCGAGAGTCATAGGCTCGTCGAGATCATACACTGCTGTGCAGAAGTAAGGACACTGTACAAGGCTCACGCCCTGGTTCTTGGCAGGAGTGTATTCTGTGCGGTAGTTGCTCTCAACATTGTAGTTGATGCACTCGGCAGCCTGCTTGGTGTGCAACTCGCGGTAGTTGCCGTTCTTGTCCTTGCGCTTGAAGTCGTAGATGCGGTAGGTGACGTCGCTTGTCTGCTGAATCTCGGCGAGGAAACAGCCGGTGCCAATAGCGTGTATACGTCCTGCTGGCAGGAAGAAGCAATCGCCTTCCTTCACGTTGTAGCGGTCGATGGCATCAACGATAGTGTCGTTGGCAACCATGTCGGCATACTGAGTAGGAGTGATAGGTTTCTTAAGACCGCAGAGGAGAGTTGCGTCCTTGTCGGAGTCGAGCAAGTACCACATCTCGGTCTTGCCGCGCTCCTTGCCCTGACGCTTGGCTATCTCGTCGGTGGGATGAACCTGTATAGAGAGGTCCTGACGGGCATCAATAAACTTGATGAGCAATGGGAACTCGTTGCCAAAACGCTCGTAGTTGTCCTTGCCTACGAGTTTCTCCTTAAGTTCGGCAACAACCTCGTTGAGTTTCTTGCCGGCATACTCGCCATTGGCAACAACAGTCTCGTTGCCAGGCACGCCAGATATTTCCCAGCTTTCGCCTACATTCTCCTGCACTGTGTTGAGGTGCTTGAACGGAATAATCTTTTCGCCGCCCCAAATAGTTGATTTGAGGAGAGCGTTAAACTTCATTGGTTCCATGATTTGTTGTATTTAGTTATTGCAATCTCTTTAGAAGAGTGAATTAGTTTTCTTTCCAGAATTGCGGGGTGAATATCACGAGCACGCTGAATATCTCAAGACGTCCGATGAGCATAAGCACCGAGCATATCCACTTAGCTGCCGCTGGCAACTCGCTCCACGACATTGTAGGTCCGATTTCTGTACCGAGTGTTGGTCCCACATTTCCCAATGCACTTAGGGTGATGGTTATGGCGTTGGTGTTGTCAATGCCCATAGCAATCATCGAGAACGAGCAGAAGAGGCACAGAATGAGATAAGTAGACAAGAAGGCGAGCAGCGTGACGCGCTTGGATGAAGGCACATTAGTGCCGTCGACACGCATTGGCAGTACGGCATTGGGGTGAAGCATCTGTCGGAACTCATTCTTTATTATATTAAGCAACATCACACAGCGGATGCACTTGAATCCACCACTCGTAGAGCCGGAGCAAGCTCCGAAGAACATGCAAACGGCAAGCACCACCCATGTCACGTGGGGCCAAACGGCAGGGTCGTCGGCAAGCAAGCCCGTTGTGGTGATGAAGGATACCACGTGGAACAAGCTGCTTCGTATGGCTGGCTCAAGCTCGTAGCCGTTCTTCCACATAAGCTCAAAGGCTATGAATCCTGAGAAGAGGAGCACTATGAGCAGATAGAATCGGCATTCGGCACTCTTGAGCAATGTGCTGAGCTTGCGCTGCGACACAGTGATGTAGAGCATCGTGAAGTTGACACCCGAAATGAAGCAGAAGAAGGTGACTATATACTGCACCACTGGAGTGAGATAGCTGTAATCGTTGTGTGTGGCAAATCCGCCGGTAGCAGCTGTTGTGAAACTGTAGTTTATGCTACTGAAAATATCCATTCCGGCAAGCCACATCGATGCAATGCACAATACTGTGATGCAGATGTAGACCACCCAAATCCACTTGGCGTTGGTACTGAGGCGAGGGTGCAGCTTTGTCTTTATTGGTCCGGTGGCTTCGGCAGCAAACACTTTCACGCTACCGCCTACGAGCGACGGCAACAGGGCTATGGTGAAGAACACTATTCCGAGTCCGCCTAACCATTGAGTGAACGAACGCCAAAACAGAATGCCGTGGGGCAGGGCTTCCACATTATCTATAATAGAGGCTCCAGTGGTGGTGAATCCCGACATGGTCTCGAAGAAGGCATCTGTGAAGGAGTGGAGATAGCCGCCTATGAGAAAGGGCAAAGTGCCGAAGAGCGAGAACACCATCCACGTGAGTGTCACCACAAGGTAGGCATCGCGTCGGGAAAGAGTGTTGTCGCATTTTCTTCCCAATAGGCGTAGCACCAGTCCGGTGCCGGCTGATATTGCCACAGAGCATACGAACGAAACGAGGTCGTCCTCATGATAGTAGACCGACACTCCGAGACACACCATCAGCATCATCGCTTCGATAAAGAGCAACGACCCTATAATCTTGTAAATAAGTCTGAGGTTTATCATAGGAAGAGTTTTTCTATCTTCTTCATGTTGATGTTATGGCAGAACACCATTACGGAGTCGCCCGGGTGAATCATCGTGTTACCAGACACGAGAAATCCTTGCCCGTCGCGCACAAGTCCGCCAATGGTCATTCCCTTTGGCAGACCAAGGTCTTTCACTGGCTTGCGTGTTATCTTGGAGCCTTCCGAGGGGATGAACTCAGCCACATCGGCATTGGCTGTCATGAGAAATCGCACGTTGTGCACGTTGGCGTCGAGCATCATCTGGTAGATATGGCTCGCAGCTATCGACTTCTTATTGATAATGGTACCAATGTCAAGGCTCTCGGCCATGCTCACATAGTCGATGTTCTCGACCATAGCAACAGTCTTGCGCACTCCCATGCGCTTGGCTGTAAGGCAAGCAAGTATGTTTGTCTCGGCGTTGCCGGTCAATGCCACGAATGCTTGGGTGTTCTTGATGCCTTCTTCTATAAGTAGTGAGAGGTCGCGCCCGTCGCCGTTGATGATGAGAGCTTTGTCATTTTCAAGTATAGAGTTAAGACGTTCGCATCGTTGCTCGTCGGTCTCGATGATTTTCACGTCCATATAGCTTGGCATAGTCTTCACTGTGCGCACGGCAGTGGCACCTCCACCCATTATCATCACGTTCTTCACGTCGACATAATGTTCCTTGCCGACAATCTTGCGGATATAAGGAATGTATTGCTTTGTTGTCATGAAGTAAGCCATGTCGTACATCTCCAGGCAGTCGTTACCGCCAGGGATGATAGTGTCGCTGCCACGCTTGATGGCAACTATATGGTAAGGATCCTCAGGACCACAAATGTCGCGCATCGGTCGGTCGAGTATTGTGCACGACTCTCTCAGTTTCACGCCGAGCATTACAAGTGCTCCGTCGTGCACGTCCCAACGTTGTCTTACCCACGACATTTTCAGTCCGTTGTTGATGTCGGTGGCTGCAAGCAGCTCAGGATAGATGATAGAGCTGACGCCAAGTTGTGAGAAAAACTCCTTGAGCTCAGGTTCTATGTATTCTGCATTGTCGATTTTCGCCACAGTCTTTTTAGTACCGAGGGCCTTGGCAAGTGTGCATGATGCCATGTTTTGGCTCTCGTCGGGAGTAACGGCTATGAATAGGTCGGCATTCTCTGCTCCTGCCTTCTTCAGGGCCTTAACGCTTGTCGACGAAGCCTCCATAGTAAGAATATCCACATCAGAACCGATGCGTGATAGGCGTTCCTCGTCAGAGTCCATCACCACAATGTCGTCGTGTTCGCGTGAGAGCAGTCGGGCTAGGTGGGTTCCGATGGCGTAGGCACCTGCTATTATTATTTTCATAACAAGATTGATTTTTTTATTGACTCAATGTCTATGCCAGCTATCTGTTTGAGTTGGGCTACTGTTCCGTGTTCGATGAAGGTGTCGGGCAAGCCTATGCGCTCCACTTTCACGTCTTTATTATTGTCGCTCATCCATTCGAGCACGGCTGATCCGAAGCCTCCAGCCCGCTGTCCGTCCTCTACAGTGACGATGCGCTTGAATCGTTTCGCAATATCTTCGAGCAACTGAGTGTCGAGAGGTTTGCAGAATCGCATGTCATAGTGGGCGATGCTCATGGGGCAACCGTCGTCGTGTAGCTGGCTAATGGCCTTCTGCACGTCGTTGCCGATAGGTCCGTAGCTGAGTACTGCCACGTCGCTACCCTCGCTTATGCAGCGAGCCTTGCCAATCTCAATCTCTTCGAAAGGACATTTCCAGTCCTCGCCCTTGACGCCTTTGCCTCGCGGATAGCGTATAACTACAGTGCCTTTGCCGGGCAGCTGTGCCGTGTACATCATGCGTCGCAGCTCTTGCTCGTCCATTGGTGAGCAGAGAGTGAGGTTGGGCACTGGGCGCAAAGCTGCAATGTCAAACACTCCGTGATGGGTAGGTCCGTCTTCGCCAACGAGTCCGGCTCGGTCGAAGCAGAACACCACTGGCAGATTGAGTATGGCAGCATCGTGTATGATATTGTCGTAGGCGCGTTGTGCAAACGCGCTGTAGATATTGCAGAATGGCATCAGTCCGTCCTTTGCCATGCCGCACGAGAATGTGGCAGCATGACCTTCGGCAATGCCAACATCGAACACTCGGTCGGGCATAGCCTTCATCATGATGTCCATAGAGCATCCGGTGGGCATGGCAGGAGTTACGCCCACGATGCGCGGATTGTTTTGCGCCAGTTCGAGCAGAGTCTTGCCAAACACCTCTTGGTATTTAAGAGGGTAGGGGTCGCCTTTGTCTGTCAGGCGTTTGCCGGTATCGGGGTCGAACTTTCCAGGTGCGTGCCATATTGTGGCATGCTCTTCGGCAGGCTTGTAGCCTTTGCCCTTGATGGTGTGAAGATGCAAGAGCTTTGGTCCGCGCATGTCCTTGAGCTGTTCAAGAATGCGCACCACCTCGCCCACATTATTGCCATCGAATGGTCCGAAGTAGCGTATGTTCATGCCCTCAAATATATTCTGCTGGTGGGCAAGAGCCGATTTCAGGGCATTGTTCAAGCGTATGAGTCCCTTGCGGCGGTCGTCGTTGAGGTAGCCTTTTGCCCGCAGCCATTGTGAGGCACGGTCGCGCAGTCGGTTGTATGTGGCATTTGTGTCGAGGTTGAGCAGGTATTTCTCCATACCTCCCACGGCACGGTCGATACTCATGTCGTTGTCGTTGAGCACTATGAGCAGGTCATTGGGCGAAGACGACACGTTGTTTAGACCCTCGAATGCGAGTCCTCCCGACATGGCTCCGTCGCCAATTACTGCTACTACATGACGGTCTTCGCGTCCTGTCTTGCGTGCGGCGACAGCCATACCGAGTGCTGCGGAAATGGAGTTGGATGCATGACCGCAGGTGAATGTGTCGTATTCGCTCTCTTGGGGTGATGGGAACGGACGCACACCATGAAGCTTGCGGTTGGTGCAGAATGTATCCTTGCGGCCTGTGAGTATCTTATGGCCGTAGGCCTGATGGCCAACGTCCCACACAATACGGTCATCGGGGGTGTTGAACACGTAGTGTAGGGCCACAGTGAGTTCTACCACACCAAGCGACGAGGCGAAGTGACCAGGGTTCTCGGCAAGTTCCTCTACAATGTCGCGGCGCAGTTCGGCGCACAGTTCCGGCAACTCCTCCACGCTAAGTTTGCGCAGGTCTTTCGGATACTGTATCTTGTCTAAAAGTTCTAATTTGTCGTTGTTCATGAAACTACATTTGAGAGTGCAAAGCAGTATGGCGGTTTTCTGAACGTGCACACCGACTTATGCAATATGCAAAGTTAATGTAAATCGATGAAAGCACAAAAAAATAAAGCAACATATTTCAAAAGCAATAGCAAGGGATTGTGAGGTTGTGGGTTTTATTTAACGAAAATGTAACATTTTGGAAACACATATAATAATCATAATATGTATCTTTGCATTGAAATAAGGTTTGTAATAATTGCTACAAAGAGAAAATGAAATATTAAGAGATATGAAACAGAATCAGCGAATACTTGTTGTGGACGACGAGCAGGACTTGCTCGAAATCCTGAAGTTTAATCTTGAGACAGAGGGCTACGAGGTTGCAACTGCTTCCTCGGCAGAGGAGGCCATTGAGATGGACATTGCCTCATTCGACTTGTTGCTTCTTGACGTAATGATGGGTGGAATGTCGGGCTTTGCCATGGCGCGCAAGCTTAAGGAGAATCCATTGACTGCCAACGTGCCTATTATATTCCTCACGGCACGCGATACAGAGAACGATACCGTGACTGGCTTCAACCTTGGTGCCGACGACTATATATCCAAGCCTTTCTCTTTGCGTGAGGTTATGGTGCGTGTGCGTGCCGTGTTACGCCGCACTGCCACTCCCGATCCTGAGGACGAACCGCAGGTGTTGTCTTATCAAGGTATTGTGATGAACCTCGACAAGAAGACCGTCAATATCGATGGCGAGGATGTTCCGTTCACTAAGACTGAGTTTGAATTGCTTCATCTCCTGCTCGACGAGCGTGGACGAGTGTTCTCGCGCCAGGAACTTATCGAGCGCATTTGGCCTAAGGATGTGCTTGTGCTCGACCGCACTGTGGACGTGAACATCACACGATTGAGAAAGAAAATAGGACGTTTTGCCAAATGTATTGTCACACGACTTGGCTTCGGCTACTATTTTGACGCTTAAACATAAGCCTCGTCATAAGGCACCGTATTATTAATCAATGGTTCTTGATTCCTAAAGTCCAATTTTTATGAGAATATCCGTAGGAACAAAGCTTTACATGAGTGTGCTTTCTGTCTTCCTTGTCTTTGCTGTGTCGTTCATCGTCTTTCAGCAAAAGCGAGAGAAGCAGTTTAAGGTGGACACTCTCAACCTGAAGTTGCAGGACTACAACTCGCACATGGAGGAATATCTGCGTCTGTTTCCCGATCGTTCGGAGCAAGCACTCGACCGTTATGTTCAGTCGCACTATATTCCACATCTGCGTGTCACACTCATCAATCTTAGTGGCAAGGTGATGTATGATAGTGAGCTTAAGGACTATTCGCATGTTGCCAACCATGCTTCGCGTCCAGAGATAGTATCGGCATTGCACAATGGAGCAGGCTCTACCGTAGAACGTAACAGTAAGACTCTGAAAGGCGATTTCTTTTATTCGGCTACTTGCTTCCCTAAAGACTCGCTCATCATACGTTCGGCTCTGCCCTATACAAGCGACCTTTCGAAATCGCTCAAAGCCGACCAGCATTATATATGGTTTGCTGTAGCCACGATGTTGTTGCTTACGATAATCCTCTATCGTTTTACGCGTCGTCTTGGTGACAATATACAACGCTTGCGCACCTTTGCTTCGCGTGCAGATCATGGAGAGTCGCTCGACACCGAAGATCTTGTTGGCTTCCCATCTGATGAACTTGGCGAGATTGCTGAGCGTATTATCAAAATCTATAAACGCTTGCAGACCACTCGCCAGGAACAGGACATTCTGAAACGTCAGCTCACGCAAAATATTGCTCATGAGCTTAAGACTCCTGTGGCGAGCATTCAGGGTTATCTTGAAACTATCCTCGACAATCCAAATATCAATGATAGTATGCGGGAGCAATTTCTTAAGCGTTGTTATGCACAAAGCCAGCGTCTCACATCATTGCTCCAGGATATATCTACACTCAACCGCATGGACGATGCCCCTGATATGATTGGCACTGAGGATGTGAACATTTCGGAGATAGTGGCAAATATTCAGAAGGAGACAGCATTGCAACTGCAGCAGAAGCAAATGTCTTTCGTTAATAAATTGCCCAATGATGTTATGGTGAAAGGTAGCCCAAGCTTGATTTATAGTGTTTTTCGCAATCTTACGGATAATGCTATCGCCTATGCTGGTACGGGCACAACCATAACTCTTACGGCTCAGCCAATAGAGAATATTGACGAAGAGATTAAGTCGCCTAAATGGCAATTCACATTTAGCGATAATGGAGTGGGAGTGCCAGTAGAGCATCTGCCGCGACTCTTCGAACGTTTCTATCGTGTTGATAAGGGACGCTCACGCAAGATGGGCGGAACGGGTCTTGGACTTGCTATTGTCAAGAATGCAGTGTTGCTGCATGGAGGCACGATAAGAGTGGTCAACAACTTCAACGGTGGCTTGCGTTTCGATTTTACATTGTAGTTTTGTTTTGCTGCCTATAGAGTAAAATTTTCCTGGGCAGAGCAATATTGTTCCGTGACATGGGATGTTTATCCGTATGTCACGGAACTTGTTTTTGTATCCGTAATGTGTGAGTGTTGGTCTGCATAATGATTTGAATAGTTACAGAACGTATAATGACAAATAAAAGTTGTTAAATGTTTAGTACGTATGTGCTATATTATTATTAATGTAAGTAACTTTGCAGCGGAAAACTTGCAGGGATTGTTTAGTTTTCTGAATGATTAGCAAATTAGTGATAACTATTCTATATAATAATGTAAAGCGAAATAAATATATTAGTTAAAAATAGGTATGAATAAAACAAAGATTTTATTGGTTGCAGCATTGACTGCAGTGCTCGCCTCTTGTGGTGGCGGCAAGAGTGGCGGAAAGCCAAACTTCGGCGACAATGAGTATGCCGTACGTACTGTGCAGGGTCAGAATGCCGACCTACAGACCACTTATCCCGCAACAATCAAGGGTGTTCAGGACGTTGAGATTCGCCCGAAAGTTTCAGGCTTCATCACAAAGCTCTGCGTTAAGGAAGGACAGCAGGTTAAGGCAGGTCAGCTCCTCTTCGTTATCGACAATGTGACCTATGCTGCCGCAGTACGCCAGGCTAAGGCTTCTGTGAATGCTGCCAAGGCTCAGCTCAATACTGCCCGCCTTACATACAACAACTCTGAGAAGCTTTTCAAGAACAATGTTATTGGTTCTTACGAGCTTCAGTCTTCTAAGAATGCTATGGAGAGCGCAGCTGCTCAGTTGGCTCAGGCTGAGGCTGCTTATGTATCGGCTAAGCAGAACCTCAACTTCTGCTTCGTGACAAGTCCTGCCAATGGTGTTATCGGCGACCTGCCTTACCGTGTGGGTGCTCTTGTAAGCGCTTCTTCACAGCAGGCTCTTACAACTGTTTCAAACAACTCTACTATGCAGGTTTACTTCTCAATGACCGAGAAGGACCTCCTCGACATGACCAAGACAGCTGGCAACATGAACTCAGCTATCTCCAACTATCCGGCTGTTAAGCTTCAGCTTGCCGATGGTTCTATCTACAATCATCCGGGTAAGGTGGCTACTGTGAGTGGTGTTATCGACCCAACTACTGGTACTGTGTCTATGCGTGCCGACTTCCCCAACCCTGAGCGTGTGCTCAAGACTGGCGCTTCTGGTTCTATCGTAGTTCCCCACACTGCTACTGGTGCTGTTATTATTCCTCAGGACGCTGTTGTTGAGGTTCAGGACAAGCACTTCGTTTATATTGTTGGCAAGGACAACAAGGTGAAGTATACTCCTGTAACTCTCAATCCGCAGAACGATGGCAAGACTTACATCATCACCTCAGGTCTTAAGGTTGGCGACCGTTTCGTAGTAAATGGTGTTTCTTCACTCCAGGATGGTATGGAAATCAAGCCAGTAACAGAGGCTCAGTATGCCGAGAAGCTGAAGAAGACAGAACAGTTGGGTGAGGCTCAGGGCGACCTTAGCAAACTTAAGAAGGCTTTTGGAAAATAAATTTTGAGTTTTAAAGTATGAAATTAGATAGATTTATCAAACGCCCGGTGCTTTCCACGGTGATTTCAATCCTCGTGGTTATTCTGGGTGTACTTGGATTGGTATCGCTGCCTATCGAGCAGTACCCTAACATGGCGCCTCCTACCATTATGGTGCGTGCCGCCTATTCCGGTGCCAACTCCCAGACTGTGCTCAACTCTGTGCTTGCACCGCTTGAGGAGTCAATCAATGGTGTGGAGGGCATGACCTATATGACCTCTTCTGCTACCAATGATGGTTCGGCTTCTATCACCGTATTCTTTAAGCAGGGTATGGACCCTAACATGTGTCAGGTGAACGTTCAGAACCGTGTGTCGCAGGCTTCGGCTTTGCTGCCTGCCGAGGTTACCAAGGCTGGTGTGACTGTTGCTAAGCGTCAGTCGTCTACCGTTATCCTCTTCGGTCTTACAGCCGACGACGACCGCTACGATGACGAGTTCCTTACCAACTACGCCAACATCAACGTCATTCCTGCCATCAAGCGTGTGAATGGTGTGGGTGAGTGTCAGTGCTTCTCACAGAAGGACTACACTATGCGCCTTTGGATTGACCCAGTGAAGATGAAGAGCTACGGCTTGATTCCTTCCGACCTTACTGGTGTGCTTGCTCAGCAGAACATTGAGGCTGCTCCTGGTTCAGTGGGCGAGTCTTCCGACAATCAGTATCAGTATACATTCCGTTATAGAGGCCGTCTGCAGACTCCTGAGGAGTTTGGCGACATGATTATCAAGTCAACTCAGGACGGTCAGACTATCCGTGTTAAGGATGTGGCACGCGTAGAGATGGGTGCCCTCTCATATACTGTAGAGTCAAAGAACAACGGCAAGTCATCTGTAACCATGATGGTTACCCAGACCGCTGGTTCTAACGCTACTGAGATTGCTACCAACATCAAGAAGCTCCTCAAGGAGCAGGAGGCTACAATGCCACCGGGAATCCACTTCGACATCATGCAGGACGTTACAGAGTTCCTCTTCGCCTCTATCGAGGACCTTATCAAGACTCTCTGCGAGGCATTCGTCCTTGTGTTCATCGTGGTGTACATCTTCCTTCAGGACACACGCTCAACACTTATTCCGTTGATTGCCGTGCCTGTGTCGTTGGTTGGTACATTCTTCTTCCTCTATGTGTTTGGCTTCTCGCTCAACTTGCTTACACTTGCCGCCCTCGTGCTTGCCATTGCCATTGTGGTCGATGATGCCATTGTGGTTGTGGAGGCCGTCCATGCCAAGCTCGACCTTGGCTACAAGTCGGCCAAGCTTGCGTCTATCGACGCCATGAACGAGATTTCGGGAGCCATCATCTCTATTACCCTCGTTATGGCATCAGTGTTTATCCCAGTGTCATTCATGGGTGGTACGTCAGGTGCATTCTACCGTGAGTTCGGTATCACTATGGCTATCTCTATCATCATCTCGGCTCTTAACGCCTTGACACTTTCTCCGGCTCTTTGTGCTATCTTGCTTAAGCCGAAGGATGAGGAGGGCAAGGAGCGCAAGATGTCAATGGTCGACCGCTTCCACGCATCCTTCAATGCCGCTTATGGCAAGGTGCAGGAGAAGTACACCAAGGGTGTGCGCCGCCTTGTGGAGCGTCCTATCATCGCTATCGCTACTGTAGTTGTTGCTATTGCTGCAATGGCTGTGCTCATGGGTACTACCAAGACTGGTCTTGTGCCTGACGAGGATACCGGTACTGTATTCTGTACTGTTTCTACACCTCCGGGAACTTCAATGAAGAAGACCAATGAGGTGATGGACCAAGTAGACCGTATGCTTGCTACCAACCCTGCTATCGCCAGCCGTATGCGTATCACTGGTTACAACTTCATTGCTGGTCAGGGCTCTAACCAGGGTACGTTCATCATTAAGCTCAAGAGCTTCGAGGAGCGTCAGAAGGATGAGGGACCGCTTAAGTATATCGGTGTTCACAACCTCGGTTCTACAATGGTGCTCGGTATGATTTATAAGCAGACTGCAGCCATCAAGGGTGCCCAGATTCTTGCCTTCCAGCCACCTATGGTGCAGGGCTTCTCGGCCACCAACGGTATGACCTTCTCTATGCAGGACCGTACTGGTGGTGATGTGAACAAGTTCTTTGACATTACTCAGAAGTATATCGCAGCCCTCAACGAGCGTCCGGAGATTTCGAACGCCATGACCTCGTACAACACCAAGTATCCGCAGTATAAGATTGATGTTGACGTGGCCAAGTGTAAGCAGAGCGGCATCGACCCGTCTGCAGTGCTCTCGACAATGCAGGGCTACTATGGCGGTATGTATGCGTCTAACTTCAACTCTTACGGTAAGCTCTATCGTGTATATATTCAGGCTCCGCCTGAGGCACGTGCCGACATCAAGAGTCTCGACAATATCTATGTGCGCACATCGGCTGGAGCTATGGCTCCTATCAAGGAGTATGTCAACCTTAGCCGTGTGTATGGTCCGCAGGAGATTGACCGTTTCAACCTCTTCACATCTATCAATGTGAACGCTTCGGCTGCTGAGGGCTACTCTACTGGTGATGCTATCAACGCTATGGCTGAGGTTGCCAAGACCACTCTGCCAGCAGGCTACACCTACGAGTTCTCAGGTCTTACACGTACAGAGCAGGAGTCATCCAACTCTACTGCTATCGTGTTCGTACTCTGCTTGACCTTCGTTTACTTGATTCTCTCGGCACAGTATGAGTCTTACGTTCTGCCTCTGTCGGTAATCCTCTCGATACCGTTCGGTCTTGCTGGTGCGTTTATCTTCACCAACATGTTTGGCAAGAACAACGACATCTACATGCAGATTGCGCTTATCATGCTTATGGGTCTTCTCGCTAAGAACGCCATCCTTATTGTACAGTTCGCCCTTGAGCGTCGTCTTACTGGTATGGCTATCTCATGGTCGGCAGTGCTCGGTGCTTCGGCCCGTCTGCGTCCTATCTTGATGACCTCATTGGCTATGATTATCGGTCTTCTTCCATTGCTCATGCCTTGGGGTGTAGGCTACAACGGTAACATGACTCTTGGTGCTGCAGCCGTAGGCGGTATGCTCATCGGTATGCTCTGCCAGATTATGGTTGTACCGGCTCTGTTCTACATCTTCCAGACTCTGCAGGAGAAGATCAAGCCTATCGAGTTTGAGGGTGACTCTGCTAATGTTGACTCTGAGATTCGTCAGTACACCAACCCTTATGTGGCTGGAGCATTGCAGGATCAGATTGACAAGAAATCGAATTAAGGTTTTTAAGAATTTATAGTAGTTAAAAAGAATTTATAGCCATTACATATTTCTGATGGAAAGGCATTTGGCTATAACTTCTTTGTAACTTTAAATTCTTTAAATTCTAAACAAAGTAACAATGAAATTAAACAAGATATTTCTTTTCGCATCTGCATCCTTGCTGATGACCAGTTGCGGATTATACAACAAGTACGAGCGTCCGCAGGTAGACACCTATGGACTCGTGCGCGACGTTGCGAGCAATACCGACACACTTGCTGTCGCTGACACAGCAAGCTTTGGCAATTTGCCTTGGCGTGAGGTGTTCACCGACCCACAGCTACAGTCGCTCATTGAGACTGGTCTTGCCAATAATACCAACCTGCTCAATGCTGCTCTCAACGTTAAGATGGTTGAGGACCAGCTTATGATTGCCAAGTTGGCTTTCGTTCCTGGCTTCACTTTCTCTCCGCAGGGAACTGTGGCTTCTTGGGATGGCAATAAGGCTTCAAAGACCTATTCATTGCCAGTTACCGCTTCTTGGAGTGTCGACCTCTTTGGCAATCTTCTTAATGTGAAGCGTTCTGCCCAGATGGCTCTCCTTGCAACTAAGGACTATCAGCAGGTGGTGCAGACAAAGGTGATTTCAAACATCGCCAATATGTACTACACTCTGCTTATGCTCGATAAGCAGCTTCGAGTGGTGAATGATATGAGCAAGCTCGTGGAAGAGACTTGGAATATCATGAAGATTCAGAAGGAGCTTGGACGTGTGAAGGAGACTTCTGTGCAGAGTGCTGAGGCTAACCTCTATTCTGTTCAGGCTCAGGCAGCCGACCTCAAGCGTCAGATTCGCGAGACAGAGAACTCACTTTCGCTTTTGCTCGGTCAGCAGGCTCAGACTATCAAGCGTGGAACATTTGAGGGACAGTCGCTTCCTTCAAAGTTCTCTACCGGTATAGGTCTGCAGCTTCTCAACAACCGTCCTGATGTTCACTATGCCGAGATGTCGCTTGCTCAGTGCTTCTATGATGTTAATACTGCCCGCTCTAAGTTCTATCCTAACATCACAATTTCTGGCACTGGCGCTTTCACCAACTCAGGTGGCGGTGGTATTGTCAATCCTGGCAAGTGGCTTCTTTCGGCTGTTGGTTCACTCACTCAGCCTATCTTTGCCCACGGTCAGATTATTGCAGGCTTGAAGGTTGCAAAGTCTAAGCAGGAGCAGGCTTACAACACATGGCAGAATGCTGTTCTGTCGGCAGGCTCTGAAGTTAGCAACGCCCTCGTGCTCTACAACTCCTCTGATGAGAAGTCGAAGCTTGAGGAAAAGCAGGTGGAGAGCTTGAAGAAGAATGTGGAGTACAACAAGATGTTGTTCAACGATGGTTCTGCCACATATCTTGAGGTAATCACCGCTCAGCAGAGTCTTCTCAATGCCGAGCTTTCGAAGGTTGCTGACGACTTCTACAAGATGCAGGCAGTCGTAAACCTCTACTACGCTTTGGGCGGAGGAAGATATTAAGAATGTTGAGTTTTGAGTTTTGAATGTTGAATTGTCGGCTTTGCCGATGTTGAATTGTTCAATTTTGAGTTTTGAATTTTGAATTGTCGGCTTTGCCGATGTTGAATTATTCAATTTTGAATTCAAAACTCAAAATTCAAAATTGCGGCTTGCCGCAACAATTCAAAACTCAAAATTCAAAACTCAAAACTCAAAATTGCGGCTTGCCGCAACAATTCAAAACTCAAAATTCAAAATTCAAAATTATGATTAGTGATAAAGCATATATAGCTCCGGGCGCAAAGATTGGCAAGAATGTGACAATCTATCCATTCGCCTATATCGAGGACGACGTTGTCATCGGCGACGACTGCGTTATCTTCCCTTACGTGAGCATCATGCGCGGCACAACACTTGGCCGTGGCAACAAGGTTTATCAGAACACTGTGCTTGGTGCAGAGCCGCAGGACTTCAACTATAATGGTGCGGAGACTCGTCTTGTTATCGGCGACGAGAATATCTTCCGCGAGAATGTTGTAGTCAACCGTGCTACATTCGCCGAGGGTGAGACACGCATTGGCAACCGCAACTTCTTCATGGAGGGTGTTCATATCTCTCATGATACTAAGGTAGACGACTACGTCACCTTCGGTTATGGTACTAAGATTGCCGGCGACTGCGAGATTCACAGTGCAGCCATATTCTCATCTGGTGTTATCGTCAATTCCAATGTGCGCATAGGTGGTGCCTCTATGGTTACGAGTGGTGTGCGCATCTCGAAGGATGTGCCTCCCTTTATCGTGGCTACTGATAATCCAGTGCGCTATGGTGGCGTGAACGAGACTCTCTTGAAGTCATCCAACACTTCAGAGAAAGTCATCAGCCATATTGCCAATGCCTACCGTCTTGTGTTCCACGGTCAGACCAGTGTGTTCGACGCTATCAACCAGATTAAGGAGCAGGTGCCCGAAGGCAAGGAAATCAACGCTATCGTGAAGTTCCTTGAGGGCAGCCAGATTGGTATCATCAGCAAGATTTAAACAGAAATTTCATACCTTTTATATATTAGTGTTGTTATTTCATTAGAAGCGGCAGGGTAGACGTGATGTCCACCTTGCCGCTATATTTTTTATTCCTTTCCAATTGTTTCTTTCACAACTGCCAATATTTCGTCTCCATATTTCTCTGCCTTCACCTTTCCGCAGAAAGGAATGCGTGCAAGGGCATCCTTGTCTTCAGGCAAGAGGTTGGCTATTGCTATTATTGCCTTTTGCTGCAGAATGCAATATGCAGGCATGTGGGCTGTGAGGGCACGCTGTCTGCGCCAAATGGTCAAAGCGTCGAGCACTTCGGGATGGAGCACCTTCAGTTCTGTGGCAGATGCTGTTGTTGAGGCAGCAGATGTTTTAGGCTCTTCTGATGCATTTGTTGCCGTTGTCCTTGCCGGTGTTGCTGTCTGCTGTTTGTCTTTTGCTTGTTTGCGTTCCGTCTTGCTTGTCTTTGGAGCTTTAGCAGCATCCTTACCCATAAGCACAACAGCACGTTGGTGAAGGTATTCATTCAGGTGAAAACCGTCGTCCTTTACGAAGTTGAGCAAGGCTCGTTTCTGCATGGCTATCTCCTTGAGCGTGGCAAGAAGTTCCGTAAACTGCTTCTTCACTTCTGGCGTGTCGGTCTTCACTTCGGTATTTTTAACCAATTGCTCTACGTCAGAAAGAGTGCGTGCAAAATATGTAGCACCCTTGGTGAGTCGTTCTTGCAGATGCGAGTCGGTTTGATAGTCGGCTGTTGATATCACTATCTGGTTGTATTGCAGTTTGAAACGTTCTGCCACATCATACAGTTTGTCTTTTATAGTACCCAGACGGGCCTTGTATTCAAGTATGAGTTTGGGATAGGTGCGTCGGAAATGTCCCATGAGCAAGTCGAGCACACGGCTGAACGAGTCCATCAGTGGGCGGAAGTCGAACAGTTCGCTTACTACTGATAGATAGTAGTCGCGTTGCAACAGTCCTATCTGTTCCTCTGTGGGTGTGTGTTCTGCCGCATGATTAATATAATCGTCTACAGCACCATCGCGTATTATTGCCGATTGTGGCAGTGGGGCACTCAGCACAAGTCCTTCAAGAGTGCGGCATCTTGACAGAGCCACGTAGGTTTGTCCATGTGTGAAGGCCCGCTGCACATCTATTATTGCTCTGTCAAACGTGAGTCCCTGACTCTTGTGTACGGTTATAGCCCACGCTGGCTTCACTGGGAATTGCGTGAAAGTGCCGTCCACCTCTTCCGCTATCTCATTGGTCTGCTCGTTGATAACGTATCGGGTGTTGTCCCATTGTTCTGGTTCCACCTTTATCACGGCTCCCGTATCCTTGGCTCTCACGAAGAAATGCTTGTCGTTAATCTCGGTCACAGTGCCAATCATACCGTTGTAATATTCCTTGGCAGGTTTGGAGTCGTTCTTCACGAACATCACCTGCGCGTCTTTCTTCAGAGTGAGAGTTTCCTCGGTAGGGAAGAGCATCTCCGGATATTTGCCAGTTATCTCTGCCTTGTAGGTGTATGGCTGTCCTGGCAGAAGCGAGAGTTGATGGTCGTTTACATGCTGAGCCTGGAAGTTATGTGTCGTGAGGCGGATATATCCTTCTTCGGCACGAGGTTGGAAGTTGGGAATATATCGTGAGTTGAGAGCTTGCAGCACCGAAGCGTCGGCACAGTTGTCGCGTACCTTATTTAATATATCAAGAAATCGCAGGTCGTTCTGTCTATACACAGTCTTCAGCTCCACTATGGCATACCGTGTGCGCTTAAGGGCAAGCGAGGAGAAGAAGTAAGGAGTCTCGTAATATCTTGACAGCAACTGCCACTCGTCGTCCTTGGCAACAGGGGCAAGCTGACCGAGGTCGCCAATCATGACCATCTGTACTCCGCCAAACGGCTGCTGGTTCTTGCGAAAACGTCGCAACACACTGTCCACAGCATCAAGCAGGTCGGCACGCACCATCGATATCTCGTCTATCACAAGAGTGTCGATGTTTTGTATCACTCGTATCTTTTGTTTGGAGAAACGGTATTGCTGTTCCTTTGTCTTATACTGTGCGTCGGGAATGAATGGGGCAAACGAGAGTTGAAAGAATGAATGGATGGTCACACCCTCGGCGTTAATGGCTGCAATGCCCGTAGGTGCTACAACTATTATACGTTTGGATGACTCCGTCTTAAGTCGTCGCAGAAAGGTAGTCTTACCAGTTCCTGCCTTACCCGTGAGAAAAAGGTTGGTGTTAGTTGTCTCTATGATGTTCCACGCAAGTTGCGTTTGCTCGTTCGTTTCCATAGTTTGCTGTTTTTGTTATATCAGAGGTTGCTATAAAAATGATATTACAAAAGTACGAAAAAGAACTGAAAGAGAGACAAAAAAGAATGGAAAAGTGGTGTGAGGCATGTTGTTAGGGCTTTTAACAAGTAAAAGCCATTAGCTTTGTCTACCTTATATTTCGGCAGCAAAGCCAATGGCTCTTACTTATAGACAATTTATATATCCTATGACTTTTTCTTTACTCCACTGTTACGCTCTTCGCCAAGTTTCTTGGCATATCCACGTTCAGTCCTTTGTCCACAGCCACATAGTAGGCGAGAAGCTGCAAAGGAACAACAGTCAGCAGTGCCACTAATGCATTGGAAGTAGCAGGCACCTCGATGATGTTATCTGCCAAGGCTTTAACCTGCTTGTCGCCCTCGGTAACCACAGCAAGGATGCGTCCGTTTCTCGACTTCACCTCCTGCATGTTTGATATAATCTTCTCGTATAGCTTATGATGAGTGGCTATGAAGACGATAGGCATGTCTTGATCGACCAATGCGATAGGTCCGTGCTTCATCTCAGCGGCAGGATAACCCTCGGCATGTATGTAGCTGATTTCCTTAAGCTTCAATGCTCCCTCCAATGCCACTGGATAGTTGATGCCACGTCCTAAGTAGAGGAAGTTATGTGCATAGGTGAACATTCGCGACACGTCTTTAATCATGGGAGCCTGCTTCAGCACAACCTCCATCTTGTTAGGAATGTCTGCCAATTCGCCTATCAGCTGTTGGTAGATGGTGTCGTCCAATGTGCCTTGCTCATGTCCTAAAGCCAAAGCCAACAGAGTGAGCACCGTCACCTGACCGGTGAAAGCCTTTGTACTTGCCACACCAATCTCCGGTCCCACATGAATATAGATGCCGGTATTGGTCTCGCGGGCTATTGAGGAACCTACGCCATTCACAATGCCAAATATGAGCGCACCCTTCTCCTTAGCCAACTTTACAGCTGCTAAAGTGTCGGCTGTCTCGCCACTCTGACTTATTGCTATCACCACATCCTCTGGCTCAATCACTGGGTCGCCATAGCGGAACTCGCTTGCATAAGCCACCTCCACACGTTTGCGGCACATCTTCTCGATGAGCTGCTTGCCAATGAGTCCTGCGTGCCAGCTTGTACCGCAAGCCACAATGATGATGTGCTTTGCGTTTACCAATCGCTCGCGATATTCCCTAAGGGCAGAGAGGACAATATGGTTATTCTCCGGATGCTCCTTGTCGGCAAACAGGCGTCCGCTCATGCAGTCTCTCAGACAGTTGGGCTGGTCGTATATCTCCTTCAACATGAAGTGGTCGAAGCCACCCTTGCTGAGTTTGCTGATGTCGAGGTCTACGGTCTTGATGTCATAACTGCATGAGGCATGGTCAAGATTGATGATGTTGAGTTCTTCGCCAACGTGAATGTCGGCAATCTGTCCATCCTCAAGATACACCACCTTATCGGTAAACTCCACGATAGGGGTTGCGTCACTTGCAATATAAAAGTCCTTGTTGTCCTTGCCAACGCCCACAACCAGTGGACTTGACTGTCGTGCAGCCACAACATGGTTGGGCTTGTTCTTCTCGATTACGGCAATAGCGTAAGCACCAATGGCATCATTGAGAGCCTGACATACAGCAGACACCAAGTCCTTGCCGTTCTGCTGATAATAATAGTCAATCAGCTGAACGAGCACTTCGGTGTCAGTAGTGCTCTTGAACACATATCCCTTATCCTGGAGTTGCTCTCTAAGCACTTGGTAGTTTTCGATGATACCATTGTGCACCAATGCCAAGTCACCGCTCATACTTGTGTGAGGATGAGCGTTGGTTGCTGATGGTTCGCCATGAGTTGCCCATCGTGTATGGGCGATGCCGATATGTCCGCTGCAATCTTTGTCAGCGGCCATTGCTTCCAGATTACTTACTTTTCCTTTGGTTTTGTAGACATTAAGCTTATCCTGATTTCCAATTAAAGCTACGCCTGCGCTGTCATATCCACGATACTCAAGTTTCTTAAGTCCTTCGATAAGGACTGGATAGGCGTCAGACTGTCCGATATATCCAACTATTCCACACATAAAGATTTCTTTTGTTTAGTTACGGTTACAAAAGTATACATAAAATCTGAATTAGCAAATATTTTGTATGTTAAATCTGTATGAAAAGTTACTTTTTTCTATTTCTTGATATTTCTCAGTTCGCCTTATTCTATCATCCAATCCTCTATCTGTCCACTCTTCGCATTGAAGTTTATGCCTACTTTTATTACGGGTTTTCCACAAAGTGCAAATCGTTGTGCATAGTCTTTGAGATTGATTTGTTGCATGGCGGTCTTTGCATCCTTGTTGAGTTTCAGCTCTATTATATATAGGTGTGTATGGGTGAGCATCACAATGTCCACTCTTCCATTGGGAGTATGTATTTCCACGTCCACCAGGAAGTGTGTCAATAGCGAAAATATGATGAATAGCACCTGCTGATAGTGTGTCCCTCATAATTGGTGTTGTTGCAGTAGGGTACTGTTTCAAAGAATGTTTGTAGCAACCTTATAGCCCCGTCCATATCGTTCTGTCGGATAAGCACCGACATTCGTGCTATTGTTACGTCGCCAGCTTCTGCAAATGTTCCCTCAAGGTAATTAGGCAACAGACTCTCGAAGAGTCCAACCTTTATTTCCTTGTTCGGAATGTCGAGGGTATATATCTCCGACATAGGCTCATAGTCTTTTATGGTCAGGTAGCCGCTCTGGTATAGCAGTGGGGTAATGGTAGTCATGTTTTCTGTAGGAGCGTCGAAAGAGGAAGCCTTGGCATACATCTTTGTGATTCGTGTAGGCAAGACATTGAATTTGCGCAGCATATTAATAAGATATGTGGGAGTTCCCGTCCCAAACCAATATGCTTTCGTCTTTCCGTCGGCGAAACAGTTGAGCAGACTGAATGGATTGAACACGTCAGGACTTGGCCATGTGAAATGATAGCCGTCGTAGTTTTCCTTCAGTTTCTCTATGGTTTCTTCTCTTGTGAGCGACATTTTCTTGGCAAGCGCGTCAATGTCCTCGCTCATTTGTGTCAGCAGCTCGTCCTTGGTTATTCCGCATATTCCGGAATACGGCTCGTCCATGCTTATGTTCTTAATATTGTTCAGCTCGCTGAATATGCTGAGTTGCGAGAACTTCGTAATGCCGGTAAGGAATACAAAACGCAGATATGGCTCGCTGAGTTTCAGCGGACTGTAGAAGTTGCGCATTATATATCGCAGTTCAATAAGGTTGTCGTCCTGGTGAGCCACATCAAGCAATGGAGCGTCGTATTCATCTATGAGCACTACAACCTGCTTGCCGGTTTGTTGATACAGACTCTTGATGAGGTTCATCAGTCGGATGTTGGGGTCAATGGCATCTGCTTTAATGCCAAAACGGTTCTCGTTTTCGGTTAGAACGCTCAGCAAATATCTGTTGAGCTGTTCCTTGTCCAAATGCTTTCCGCCGCTCATGTCAAAATGAAGAACGGGGTACTCAGTCCATTCGTGCTCAAGTTTTTCTATGGCAAGTCCCTTGAACAGTTCCTTTCTTCCCTCAAAATAGCTTTGGAATGTAGACACAAGCAATGACTTGCCGAACCGTCTTGGACGACTCAGAAAGAAGAATTTGCCACTTGATGCCATGCGGTATACATATTCTGTTTTGTCTACATACAGCATGTCCCGTCTGCGTATCTCCGAGAAAGTCTGTATACCTAAAGGGTAAAGTCTCTGTGCCATAACGTCTATTGCTTTAAATGGATTATGTATATGCAAAGTTAGCAATAAATAATGTGAAAAGCAATAATGTCTTCATTGCTTTACACTTTTCGACACATAAAACAGTCAGATTATTACACTTTTCGACACATGTTTATGGCGAAACCTTACACTTTCTGACACATAATATCATCGCAAAGCTACACTTTTCGACACATACAACCAAATAAACATTGAAAAACAAGTGGATTATTATGCTTTTTTAAGCTAAACAAACCTTTGGTTGAGACGGCTTAGTTATAATGAAATAGGCTAAATTGTCATGAAGTCATTTTCAGAACTTTCCCTGCTCTCCCAAATAGCTGTCCTTGAATCCCAAGAAGTACAGCACTCCGTCGATGCCGATAGTGTTGAGGCTCTGCTTAGCATTAGCCACTACGCGTGGTTTGGCATGGAAGGCGATGCCGAGACCTGCTTGACCGAGCATAGGCAAGTCGTTGGCTCCGTCGCCTACGGCAATGGTTTGGGCGAGGTTTACCTTTTCTACTTGGGCTATGAGTTTTAGGAGTTCAGCCTTGCGGTGGCCGTCGACAATCTCGCCTACATAACGTCCGGTGAGCTTACCGTTATCGTCAATCTCCAATTCGTTGGCGTAGACATAGTCGATGCCATATTTGCGCTGTAGGAATTCGCCGAAATATGTGAAACCACCGCTAAGGATGGCAATCTTATAGCCACAACGCTTGAGCACAGCCATAAGTCGGTCGACTCCCTCGGTGATAGGCATCTTGTTGGCAATATCTTCAAACACACTTGAGTCGAGACCTTTCAATAGAGCCACGCGACGTGTGAAGCTCTCCTTGAAGTCTATCTCGCCACGCATGGCACTCTCGGTGATTGCTTTCACTTGGTCGCCAACGCCAGCACGGTCGGCAAGCTCGTCGATACATTCTGTCTGAATGAGTGTAGAGTCCATATCAAAGCAGATGAGTCGGCGCATACGGCGGTACATGTCATCCTTTTGGAACGAGAAGTCAATCTCCATGTCCGAAGAGATGTGCATCAGTTCCTCCTGCATGGCAGCGCGGTCGACGGGTGTTCCTCTCAGCGAGAACTCAATGCAAGCTCGCATATTGGGTTCGGGACGCTTGATGCTCATGCGTCCGGTGAGTCGCAATATGGAGTCGATGTTAAGTCCTTGTTTTGTTATTACCTTTGTGGCTGCCTCTATCTGTCTTGCAGAAAGTGTGCGGCCTATCAAGGTGAGGATGTATCGGTTCTTGCCTTGGCACGCAACCCATTCCTCATACTCCTCGTCGGTTACGGGAGCAAAGCCAATGTGTACTCCAAGTTCGGTGGCCTTGAACAGCAATTCCTTCATCACCTGACCTGAGGCCTCGTCGCCGATGCGTATGAGTATGCCAAGGGATAGTGTAGAGTGGATGTCTGCCTGTCCGATGTCAAGAATCTTGGCATCCTTGCTGGCAAGAATTTCCATGATGGAGGCGGTGAGACCGGGACGGTCGTTGCCCGTGATTCTGATTAATATCTGTTCTTCCTTAGTGTTGATTGTTTCCATTTCCTTATTTTTTGATATGTTTACTGCAAAAGTAACCCTTTTTAATTTAACCTACAAATTTTGCAATGTCGGTTTTGCAAAAAATAGAGAAATGGGTTGAGGATAGGTGTGTGAGTGTAACCTATGAAAAAAGCGCCATGTAAGGACAAAAGACGGTATTTCAATGCTTTTGCCCTTACAAGGCGCTTAATCTTAGAGTTCTTTACTTCACAATCTTTCTTGATGCCTTTGTGCCATCAGAATATGTGACAGTACGCATGTATATACCCTTTGTAGGGTTGCTGACCTTGCGGCCTGAGAGGTCGTAGAATTCCACACTCTTAATCTGCTTCACGTTAGCGTCGGTCATCTTTACACCGGTTGGGTCGCCGTAAGGATAGTATTCTGCAACGCCAGAGCCGAGACGAGTGTCGCCGTCAATATAGAAAGCTTCCATGCCAATCTTCTCCTTCACATCCTTATAGAAGTAGATGGTGCGTGAGTTCTCGTCGTACTTGTAGAACTCAAACTGATCGTAGAATGAATATGGCACGTCGGTCATCTCGGTCTCTACGTTCTGGTAGTCGTCGGGTGAGAATGTCTGCACCTCGCCGTCGATGTAGAGATTATAGTAGAGATGCGACGGGTCGAGATAGTTGAAGTCGGCCGAGTAGTAGCTCAGAGTGAACTGTAAACCGCCAGGACCTCCCCATGGGTTCGGGTCGTAAGGCTGATAGGCAGTGAGCAACGGCGGCATTGGGGCAGCAGGCTGCTTGTCCCAAGGATTCACCATAGCATAGCGGTAGGAATCGAAGATGTTGGTGCTTCGGTCATCATCCTTGCTCTTGTGTATCATCAGCATTCCCTTAGTGCTCAGTGAGTTGTTCTCAGCGTCGTATGTGAACACAAGAGGGTCGCTGCTGAGGCAAGGCTTCTCATACTTCGAGCCCATTTCGTCGGTGCCTTCGCCCATGACAGCCGACGAGGCATAAACGTAGCATGCCGTTGTGGTGTCGATACCTACGTAAGATGTGGCAGGGAAGGTGACGGTCTCACCGTCTTTCTCGCCCTTGATCCATAATCCCTTGATGTTGGCAGAGAGGTCGCCAAGATAAACATCGTTGCCGTTGAAGGCATACTTCACGGGATAGAGCTGCGACTGTCCTTCGGTGTCCAAATATAGCATCAGTCCGTCTAAGACGTCAGCCTCTGTAGGAGGAGCCACGGTGTTGTTCTCCAGATGCACAGCCTTGTAGGTGCCTTCGGCATAGCTTGTCCATGCTCCGCTTTCGCGACACATGCCTATCATCTCGCCTTCGGGAATCACCATAACGAGTGAGTCGTTGCGCCAAACATATTTCAGGAGTTGGTTTTCCTCTCCCTCGTTCGGACGGTATGTGCTTTTGCCATCTTCTTCTACAGGGTGAATGCGGTTGAGGTAACCATAGATAAGGTCGCCACTGAAGAAGTCTTCTTCTGAATAGATGGCCTGAGGTAGCTGGAAGGCAATGGTGTCGCCCTCGGCACGATAGCCCTTAATCCATGTTTTGGTGTAGATGGAGTTGATAGGGTTTTCAAGATACACGGCTCCATCGTCGCCAAAGACAAGGCGCTGCCAGTCGCCAGTGCTCTCATGGGGAATGCCATAGTAGTATACCGACTCGTAGCCTGTGGTGGTGCGGTATAGGTTTACGGTTTTGCCTGCTGCGGGCTCTGTTATGAGCTTCGACTCGTTCTGTGCCATAGCTCCTGTCGAGAAGAGTGCGGCAAACAATAATGCTGAGTATAATTTTTTCATAAGCAAGAAATTGTTTTTGGTTGCAAAAAGTTATTGTTATTGTTGGCAAAGGTAGTAAAATGTAAGGATATATGCAAGAAATATGGCAAAATAATATTAATTTAATTTGAAATATAGCTATATTACTTAATTTCAATCAAGCCGTTAAACATTGCCAATATACTAATTTATAGTTACCTTTGCAAAGGAATAATCGTAACAAGTAGATGTTAAAATAAAAACAAGTAGACGAAAATGATAAAAGCTCTTTTTTTTGATGTTGACGGCACTCTTGTCAGCTTCAAGACCCACAGAATACCCGAGTCTACGCTCGAGGCTTTGCAACAGGCCCATGCCAATGGCGTGAAGATATTCACAGCCACAGGTCGTCCACGCCAATTGCTCGACAACATCCCCGAGGCAGAACCTTTGATGGATGGATATATTCTTGCCACTGGCGCCCTATGTCTTTACGGCAACCATACTGTGCGTGAGGACCTTATTCCGCGTGATGAGGCTATATCGGTAGTTGAATTCTGCAAGGAGCGTGGATTGTCGGCTGTTGTAGTTGGCAAGAAGGACATACAGATAGTCAATCGCAACGAGGAGTTTGAGAATGTGTTCCGCAATCTTCTTAATGTGAAGTACAATAAGTTCGACGTGCCAGTGGAGGAAGTCATCGAGCAGGGAGTGCTTCAGATTACTCCTTTCCTGAATGAGGAAGAGGAGAAGACAGTGCTGCCATCATTGCCTGGCTGCATATCGTCGCGTTGGTATCCGTCGTTCTGCGACATAACATCGGCTACAGCCGACAAGGCTAACGGCATACGTGCCATTGCCGACTACGTGAATATAGACATAAGCGAGACCATGGCATTCGGCGATGGCGGCAATGACATGACTATGTTGCGTGCTGCCGGCACAAGTGTGGCTATGGGCAATGCTCTCGACAAGGTTAAGGCTCATGCCGACTACGTCACGACAAGTGTTGATGAGAACGGCATACGCAATGCATTGAAGCATTTCGGGATTATATAAAAAAAGGTCGGTTCACATAAGTGAGCCGACCGTAAATGTTTTCTTAAACTATGAAGCTACATCCTTACTCAGCAAGGCTGATTGCCTCCTGAGGACATACGCTTGCGCATGTACCGCACTCTGTGCAGAGATCAGGATTGATAGAATACTTTTCACCTTCTGAGATTGCCTCTACCGGGCACTCGCCAATACATGTACCGCATGCGATGCAGTCGTCACCAATTACGTAAGCCATAATTAAAATTCGTTTATATTGTTATTAATGTTAATGCTATATGTTTCGAAGTAGCCATGCGAGGTTAGTCTCACTACCTACTTTTGAACGCTGCAAAGATAATAATTTTATCTGAAATACCTACAAGTAGGTAGTTATTTTAACTTATTTATACATTAGACGGAATTAGGTGCATGAAAATGCTCCACAAAGTATATATATATTACTTGGTCCAGTATATTGTATTATTTTGCCAAGTATATTGTATTACTTGGTCAAGTATATTGTATTACTTTTTGGTCATAACATTTTTATCTCTACATCAACTCCTTCAGTCCTTCCAATCCTCCAAGGACTTCTCCATACTCTTCTGGCAGCTCATTTGCTGCCCGATATGTTGCAACGCCCATGGGCTTTCTTATGTCTCGCAGAGCATACTCCACCGTCCGTTGCTTTTGTCCTCGACAAAGAATAATTCCGATGGACGGATTTTCATTGGGCAAGCGCACAAGGTCATCAAGGGCAGAGAGGTAGAAGTTCATCTTCCCAACAAATTCAGGCAGAAACTCTGTCCACTTCAACTCTATCGCTACCAAACATCTTAATCTACGGTTGTAGAAGAGGAGGTCTATAAAATATTCCTTGTCATCAACGATTAATCTGTATTGGTTACCCATATAAGAAAAGTCGGCACCAAGAGCCATGATGAACTGCTTAATGTTTTTTACAATCTTGGCTTCCACTTTGTGCTCATCCCATTCATCTACATCATCAATCTCTATGAAATCAAGTTTGTAGTTCTTGCGAAACGCCCTCATTGCCTTTTGTTTCTGTTCGCCATCATGCAAAGTTACAGCAAAATTATTGGGCATTGTGCCTTCTTTCAAATACAGTTGCTCACGTATATTATATTTAAGTTTGTCAACACTCCAAAATTCACTTGCAACCTTGTAGATATAAAACAATCTTTCATTGAGTGTGTCTGTACGTTGCAATATTTCATAATGATGGGTAAACTGTACTGTAAGAAATGCATCCAGGGTTGCCTTGTCAAATTGGTCCGTTGTCAATGGACCAATTACAACATCTTCACAATCAGTGATATTGGTGAAATCTGCGATAGAACTATTGTTGGGGAAATCCGAGGGTGTACGAAAGTAATTTTGCCATGCGAGATAGAATGATTTCATTCTTTTCAACTGCGTTTTAGAAAAACCTTTTAAACCAGGCATCTCTTGTTGCAGTAGTGAAGAAATAGTTTCAAGAATTTTATCACCCCAGCTGGATCTTTTCTGACTTTGGCAGATGTACCGTCCTATGCCGTAATACAAAGCTAATGCATTTTTGTTTGCACTAAGCATCATTGTCTTTCGCGTTAGCTGAATGGCAGATTTGATAGCAGCTACAGCTTTAACGACATCAGTTTGGATTATATTTTGTTCCATTATATTTCTTCATTATCAACTATTAATATATCCGAAAGTTCGACATTGAGCAACTTTGATATTTTAATCAAACACTCAACGTCTGGCTGGCTTGAATTAGTGCACCATTTTGAGATGGTTGTTTTATCTTTTCCAAGTTGCTCAGCCAGCCATAAGCCTGTTTTCTTTTTCTCAACAAGCAACAGTTTTAGGCGATTCAACTCTTTATGTGTCATAAAATTTAATTTATACCGCAAAATTACTAATTATTACCAACAAACTTGCAAAAACAGCCTTATTTTTATGCTATGTTCTCAACAAGTTGAAAACTATTCAATAGTTTTATGTCTTTTCCGAGGATTGACCTACAATATATCTTTGCCTCAAAAACACCATACCATGCCCGATACACTAACATTTACATCCGTCCATAACATCCCTGGTGCCCACGCCTCCGCAGCCTTCACCTCCAGGACAAGTGAAGTCTTCAAGGAGGAGCACAACATCGCACCAATCATCATCAACGACAAGATGAAGTACATCCCGTGGGGAGGTGACAATATTTTTCTTCAGAGGTTTTCGTAATATGTGGAGGCATGGGCAATAAACCATGGAAAATGGCGTTATATAATGTACAATGAAACGATTAGCCACCATTATATATATGTGTATGGCGGTGCTCTTTGCAGCCTCCGCCCAGGACCGAACGGTAGAGAACCGTCCGTACACCGACTTGCGCCCGTTCCACTTTGGCGTGATAGTGGGCACTCATGTGCAGGATGTGGAGTTGATGAATGCCGGTCCGCAGATAATTGTGGGCGAAGATGGCACACAGCAGGAGACGCTTGTCACCACCGACCAAAGCCGTTGGGACTCGGGCATTAACGTGGGTGTGCTTGGCGAGTTTCGCTTGTCACAGCATTTCCAGTTTCGTGTTGCTCCTACGATGTATTTCGGTTCGCGCCACATTGTGTTCCGCGACCTCAAGACTTTGGACGCCAATGGCAAGCCCGAGGAGTCGCGTCAAGACATGAAGTCGGCTTATATAGCTTGCTCTGCCGACATTATCTTTGCCGCGCCACGCTTCAACAACCATCGTCCTTATCTCATGGCTGGCGTGTCGCCAATGATAAACCTCAGTTCCAAGACCAGCGACTACCTTAAGCTCAAGCGTCAGACGTTTGCCCTGGAATTGGGTATGGGATGCGATTTCTACCTGCCTTTCTTTAAGTTGCGACCCGAGCTTAAGTTTGTTTATGCTCTTGGCAACACGCTCGATACAAAGCATCCGCAGGAGATTCGCGACAAGAACCTTCTGAAGTATGCCCAGTCGGCATCCGAGGCCAAAACCAAAATGGTGGTGTTCAGCTTCTATTTTGAGTAGTGAGATAAAGGTAGTCGTTGAGCACAGTGGTGAGAAACTCGCGGCTGTTTCCCCAGTCGGCATTGGCAGGCAATTGCATCACCCGAGCCACTTTGGCGGCAAGACTTTCTATACGTTCGTCAGATGCCTTGGCATCTGGTGCTACAGTGCGGCGCAATATGTCGGCTTGATGAGGCGACAGTTGCGCCGCATTGTCGTATGTGGGCTTATATCCCCGGCGGGCGTAGGCAAATTCGCCAAGCGAGATGTGCATGCGGCTCATGTCGGTTTGGCGTATCACCATAGTGCCCGCAGCAAGGTCGCCAAGCCGTTGGTGGCGGCGTGTGGCGAGTATGAACACCAGTCCCAGGCAGCTCATCCATATATCAACAATCTCGCACACATATCTTAGAAACAGCGCGCCTGCCGTTGGCGACGAGCCGTCGGCCATTACCACACGTGTCTTCATGGCATATTTTCCCACGGTCTGTCCGTCAAACAGCAGTTCTGAGAGGAATGTGTAGGCAAGGGCAGGCAGAAACACGAGAAACACGTAAATGCCCTGCATGACATCGTCGCTGAATCCTGGGGTGTGGCGCAGGAATGTTCCTGCGGCGTACAAATATACAGATATCAGCACAAGGTCGATGATGCGCCCCACAATGCGGTCGCCTACGTTTGCTGGAGTCTGCTCTATGCAGACAAAATTGCCTGTTGTAATGTCCGACATATATTTTCTTTTGATTTTTGATTGCAAATTTAACTTTTTTCTTTAAATTTGCCATTCATAAACGCAATTATTTTAACCCGCAAGCAATGAACGAACTCACATTCATACAAAACAACATAGAAAAGTGGGAACATGTGGAGATAATGACCAAAGACCTATCGCAGGAGACGCCCGACGACATAGCCGATGCCTATAGCGACGTGACAGCCGACCTTGCCTTTGCCTACACACATTATCCTTCGTCGCGCATCGCCATGTATCTTAACAACTTGGCGGCTGTGCTCCACAATGCCATCTACCGCAACAAGCGCGAGAGACGTTCGCGCCTTATCACGTTCTGGACGCGTGAGGTGCCGGCCACGATGTATGCCGAACGGCGTCATCTGCTTGCGTCGTTCGTGGTGTTCTGCATCAGTGTGCTTATTGGGGTGGCGTCGCAGTTGGCTGAGCCCGACTTCTGCCGGATAATCCTTGGCGACGGTTATGTGGAGCAGACGTTGCAGAACATATCCAACGGCACACCGATGGCTGTGTACGACGGTGGAGCGGAGAGCACAATGTTCCTCGGCATAACCATCAACAACATAGGTGTGGCGTTTCGCATTTTCGCCTTTGGACTTATGTCGAGCTTGTTCAGTGCCTTACTGCTGTTGTACAATGGCATAATGCTCGGCTGCTTCGAGACATTCTTCGCCCAGCATGGGTTGTTAGGCGAGTCGATGCTTGCCGTATTCCTGCATGGCACTCTTGAGATTTCGGCCATCATCGTAGCAGGAGCCGCAGGACTCGCCATAGGCAATAGTTGGCTTTTTCCAGGCACTTACTCGCGCTTCTATGCCTTCCGCCAGGGGGCAAAGCGCGGATTGAAGATAGTTGTAGGCACGGTGCCGGTGTTCATCGTTGCCGGATTCGTTGAGGGCTACATCACCCGTCACACCGAGATAGCCGACGGCTTGCGCTTAGGGTTCATACTGCTTTCCTTGGCGTTTGTCTTAGGCTACTATGTGGTGTTGCCTTGGTTTCAGAACAGAAAATCATCATTCGTAAATCATTAAAAATTATCAAGATATGGGTTTCATACAGCATCAAGTTCCCCCTCTTTACCGTCGCCGCACCTTCAGCGACAAGTTTACCGACACCACCGACTTCATCACCGCCAACTGGCGAGTGCTGTTGCGTATGCTCACCATTGTGTTGCTGCCTCTGTGCTTGCTGCAAGCGTTAAACGTCAATACGCTCATGTCGAGCATGTATGGCGACATGGTGGGCAACGGTGATGTGAGCGACACACTTGTGGGTTTCGCCCTCAACTATGGTGCGCTCATGGTGTTTGGAATCATAGCCACAGTATTGTTTATATGTATAGTCTATACACTCATGCAACTGTATCATGAGCAGAACGCCGACGGCACACCTGCCCATCCCAACCTTAACAGCATTACCTTCGCCCAATTTCGTCCGCTGATGATGCGCCAAGTGCGTTCGGCATGCAAGGCAATAGGGGCCTTTTTGCTCTTCTTCGTTGTGCTTATGGTGTTTATGGTGGTAGCGGCAGTGGTGTTTGCCACAATGACCACGTCTTTAGGCTCCAACGAGGCAGGCGTTGTGTTGGTTGTCATCTTTGTATATGCCATTGTGCTTATGCTTTTGCCACCGATAGCGATGGTAGTCCCCGTATTCTCCTTTGAGAAGATAGGCTTTTGGGCAGGTCTCAAGAAGTCGCTTGTGTATGGATTCAAGACATGGCGCGGCGTGGTGGCAGTGACGATAGTTGTTGGTCTTATGGTGGGCATGGTGCTCGGCGTGCTCGGTTTGCCGTTCCTCATGATGACCATGTTCAAGGCGTTGTTTGCTGTTCAAACCTCAGGCGAATATACCTTCACCAACTCCGTTTGGTATTCATTCCTTCAGTATCTGTCGGCCATTGTCTACGTGTATGCCAGCTACATTGGCTATGCCGTGATGCTTGTGGCGCTTGCCTATCAGTATGGTCATGCCCGCGAGAAAATTGATGGCGACGAATTCTTCGACAATGCCAATGGTTATGACTGATACACTGGCTGTAGACACTCTGCTGATAGCCCGGTGGCGCGACAATCCTGAGTTCGACTATGACGCTGAGTTCCGAGGCTCTGGCTTTTCGCTCTGGGATTGGATTGAGCGTAGGATTGCCGATCTTGTGGACAGGCTTTTCGGCAATACTATGTTGGGCGACTGGAGCAATGTGGTGTGGTATGTGCTTGGCTTTTCGGCTATAGTGGCAATCGTGCTGTTTGTGTTCTATCGCCATCCCGAATTGCTGCACGTGTTGCGCCGTGGTGCCAAGGCTAAGGAGGAATATGAGGTGGTGGAGGACACCATCTATGGCATCGACTTTCCCGCTGCCATTGCCCAGGCCATGTCGCGTGGCGACTATCGCGAGGCTGTGCGCCTGAGCTATCTTCAGGCATTGCGCCACTTGAGCGATGCCAATATCATCGATTGGCAACCATCGAAGACTCCCGCGCAATACGTGCGTGAATATCCCGACGAGCTGTTCAACCGTACTACCGCAGTGTTCATACGTGTGAGGTATGGCGGGTTTGAAGCCACCAAAACCATGGCTGAGACTATGGCAAAGGATGTGGCGGACATCATGTCGAAAGAAACAGAGCAGAAAGGAGGCTGGCAATGAAGCGACTGCATATATATATAATAGGTATAGTGATAGCTACATTCCTCTGCTTCGCTCTTGGTCAGCGTATGCCTCGAACGTTTACGTGGAAGGCAACCTTTGCCCATGCCGATCGCCAGCCTTTCGGTTGCTATGTGTTCGACAGTGTGATGGCGCAGTCGATGCCCAAGGGGTATAGTGTGGAGCGTCGTACGTTCAAACAATTGTTAGGCAATGCTGATTTGCAGGGGAAGAACATTCTCGTGCTATGCGATTACCTTAATATGAAAGAGCTTGACTTTGAAGCCATGGACCGTCTGTTGCATCGTGGAGCCAAGATTATGCTTGCTTATCATAATGCGGGTTTCATAGAAACCGACTCTATTCTCGCCTACAACTATGGTGTGAATGTTCATCTTGGCTCGCAATTTTGGTTGCCTACGGTGAAGGGTATGCTTCGCAATGGCGACCATGATCTATATGACACGGTGAGATGGCGAACAGACGACCCCGTGTTCCCGCAACGCAACTATAGAATGTTCAGTCAGCTTGTGTCGGGAATCGTGATTACCGACCGCCATCGCATTGACTCCGTGAGGTATGACTCGCTTGTGCTCAGCACCCTAAACTATTCATATCCCGATGTGCAATGTCCATTCTTCCCAACGCAACTCAAGCATCTTAAGGAAAAGGCACGCAGCAAGGGCGAACTGAAACAATTGGAATGGGACTATTATGACTACGATAGCGACTGGCAAGGCAAGCAAGCGGATGAGGACACAAGCTGTGAATTCCCGGTTGCAGTGAAGCGAAAGGTGGGGCAGGGCGAGCTTATCGTCGTCTCCATGCCGTATGTCTTCACCAACTATGGTGTGCTCACCCACGAAGTCTCGCCCTTGCTGATGCGACTGATGACGCAAATAGCCGACCGCCCAGTATTGCGCACCACAAGCTACATGAAGAGTTACGACGAGTTGGAAGCCGAGATGTCGCCCATGCGCTATGTGCTTGGCAGTCGTGAGCTTAGGCGAGCGTGGTATCTGTTGGCTTTTGTCACGGTGCTGTTCTGCGTGTTCAAGGCACGTCGCCGACAGCGCATCATTCCCGTTGTGGCCAAGCCAAAGAATCATAGCTTGGAGTTTGCGCGACTTGTGGGTACGCTCTACTGGCAGCGGGGAGACAATGTAGACCTCGTGCGCAAGAAGTTCCTACTCTTTGCCGAGCGCATACGCATGACATTGGCTGTGGATATAGTAGATGCGAAACCCGATGATGCTACCATAGCTCTCATGGCCCGCCGCACCGGACTTGACAAGGAAACCTTGGACGAGGAGATAGGTCGTCTGCGTATGGACTATTGGACCGAGGGAACGCTGAGCGACATGGAAATGCGCTGGGCGGTGGACTGCATGAACCGAATAGCAGGAAAACTGTAGAGAGAAAGTAATAACATATGTAGAAAACAAAAAAAACGAAATATAAACAATGGAAACAAGAACCGACCTTACTGCCTTTGCCCGAAAGACGGGCGAGATAAAGCAGCGTATAGCCGAAATAATTGTAGGACAGACAGAAGCCGTGGACCTGCTGCTCACATGCGTCATTGCCGACGGACATGTGCTGCTTGAGGGAGTGCCCGGAGTGGCAAAGACTCTACTCGCACGTCTTGTGTCGCGACTCATCGACGCGCGTTTCTCGCGTGTGCAGTTCACTCCCGACCTCATGCCGAGCGATGTTCTCGGCACATCGGTGTTTAATATGAAGACATCGGAGTTTGACTTCCATCCCGGACCTGCCTTTGCCGACATTGTGCTTGCCGACGAAATCAACCGCGCTCCTGCTAAGACTCAGGCCGCACTCTTCGAGGTTATGGAGGAGCGCCAAGCCACTATCGACGGCACGTCTTATGCCATGGGCGATGTCTACACCATCATTGCCACGCAGAATCCGGTGGAACACGAGGGCACGTATCGTTTGCCCGAGGCACAGCTCGACCGCTTCCTGATGAAGATAACGATGGGTTATCCCTCGGTGGAAGAGGAGGTGGAGATATTGAGCAGGCATAATGCACGCTCCAATTTCTCGCGTCTTGACGATGTGCAGCCCGTGATAACCAAGGATGAGTTGCTCGGTCTGCGTGACATGCTCGACAGTGTTGTGGTCGACGCTTCTTTGTTGCGCTACATTGCTCAGATAGTTGCCGAGAGCCGTGAGTCAAGAGCTGTGTATGTGGGATGCTCGCCTCGTGCGTCGGTTGCCATGCTTCAGTGTGCCAAGGCTTACGCTTTGCTTCAGGGTCGCGACTTTGTCACTCCCGACGACATAAAGACTGTTGCCCCCTACGTGATGCAGCACCGACTGCAACTCACTGCCGAGACCGAGATGGAGGGATTCACTCCCTTGGACGTGGCAAGAAAACTAATTGAAAAGGTGGAAGTGCCTAAGTAAACAAAACACAGAGAGAATGTATCTTACAACCCGTTTCTACGTATTCGCCATAGTTGCCATCCTGCTGCTCGCAACCGGCAACTACAGTGCTCCGTTCTACACTGTTGGCATGGCGGCAGTGTGGCTGCTCCTCGCTGCCACCATTGCCGATATTGCAATTCTTTACAGTAGGCGTGGCATTGTTGCCTCGCGACAGCTTGCCGACAGACTGTCAAACAGCGACGACAACGACATACGTCTGCGCGTGGAGAGTAGCTATCCCTTTGCGTTGAGGCTAACTGTCATCGACGAGACTCCGTTTGTGTTTCAGCGTCGCGACGTTGACTTCCTGCTGAGGCTTAAGCCACGCGAGGGCAAGACAATAGTGTATAAGCTGCGCCCCACGCAGCGTGGGGTGTATGGCTTTGGCAGAATACGTGTGTTTGTGAGGTCGGCTTTGTCGCTTGCCGAGCGTCGCTACACATGCGGCGAACCTCAGGATGCCAAGGTCTATCCCTCGTATCTCATGCTCCATAAGTATGAGTTGCTTGCCATGAACAACCGCCTTACCGAGATGGGCGTGAAGCGCATACGCCGTGCTGGCAACAACACTGAGTTTGAGCGTATAAAGGAATATGTGGAGGGCGACAACTACCGTTCGGTCAACTGGAAGGCATCTGCTCGCCGACATCAGCTCATGGTGAATGTCTACGAGGACGAGAGGTCGCAGCAGATAGTGTCGGTCATTGACAAGGGCAGGCCTATGCAGCAGGCGTTCCAGGGCATGACTCTGCTCGACTATGCCATAAATGCCTCGCTCATGCTATCCTATGTGGCTGTGCGCAAGGCCGACAAGGCAGGACTTGTATGCTTTGCCGACCATACCGACACATTCGTTGCCCCATCGCGCCGTCATGGACAGATGGAGCGGTTGCTCGACGCTTTGTACTCGCAGCAGACAAGGTGGAGCGAGAGCGACTTCGGGGATATGCTTGCCACTATCAACAAGCGACTCACCAAACGCTCACTGCTTGTAGTGTACACAAGCTTTGCCAACACCCAGGCCATGACGCGCCAACTGCCTTATCTCAAGCAGCTTAACTTGCGGCATAAAGTGCTTGTGGTGTTCTTCGCCGACAACGAGATGCGCGACTTCGTCAACAGTTCTCCACGCTCTACAGAGGAATACTACCAGCACGTGATTGTGGAGAAAATGCTCTATGAGCAGCGACTCATCGTGTCGCAATTGCGCCAGCATGGCATATTGAGTATGCTAACCACGCCGCAGAATCTATCGGTGGATGTGGTGAATAGGTATCTGGAACTGAAGGAGAGGCAGGCTATATAGGCTTCAGATAAAGTATATACATTATTAAATATTTGATTACTGAACTTCTGATAGTTCATTTAGATTATTTACTAAGAAATGATTACTCCCAAGGAATATTACTCTTCGCGGATGGATTCGCTTGCTGCACGCATATCGATACACCGTCGTCGCAACCGACTGTTTGTGGGTGGCGAGATAGCGTCGTTTGCCCTTTTCATTGCTTTCATATTTGCCTACGCTCAGTTGGAGTGGGGCAGTATGGGCGTGTGGGCTGCTGTGTTGTCGATAATAATATATGTTGTGATTCGCCGCATGGACGAGCAAAACGAGGCCCGGACAGAGTGGCTTGAGGCTTTGCGCGAGGTTTGCAGCAGAGAGTTGGCCTATCTCGATGGCGACTATTCTGCTTTTGACGATGGCGAACGCTATGCCGACCCGCAGCATCCTTTCACTATGGACATGGATGTCTTTGGCAATAAGTCGCTCTTTCAGCGCATCGACCGCAGTGTGACAACGGGTGGCAGCGACCGACTTGCCGCCTTGCTTTCGGCTGAACCTATAGGCAAGGATGGCGTAGTGGCTGACTGTGCCGATGTTTTTGACGCTGAGCTTTCGCCCGTAGAGCGCATTCGTCAGCGTGGCGATGCAATTGACATTCTTGCGCATTGCCCTGATTGGCGCACCGAGTTCTGTGCTGTGGGCATTGCCGAAAAGATAAACACCGATGCCGTGGCTCGTGCCATGCGCGATGTGAGTGATGTTAAGGTGGGCAAATGGGTTATGTCGCCTCTGGCTCTGGCTGTGGCTATGTTCATGGGTATAGGACTGATAGCCACCATTGTGCTTGCTGCCATGACCGATGTGCCTTCTAATGTGGCTGTGGTGTGGGCGTTGGCCCAACTGGGCATTGTGCTTGGATTGTGTCATGCAAAACTTATGGAGATAAGCCGCACTGTGGGCAAACTGCATGGACAGATGGCTGCCTACGTGAAGTTGGTGAGGATCATCAGCGAGGACAGATGGTTAAACGAAGAGGGAAGAGGTTTAAACGAAGAGGGAAGAGTGAAGAGTGAAGAATCCGTATGTAGGGTGGACAAGGGACTTATAGGCAGGCTTGTTGGTGCTACGGGAGGAGCTATAGGCTCCTTTCGCGAGATAGAGAAGATTCTTGCAGGGCTTGACCGCCGTGGAAACATACTTGGACTGATATTCGCGGACATATTCACACTCAGCGACTTCCGTCTGCTGCGCCGTTTTGCCTTGTGGCAGCGTCACTATACAATGCAGATGAGCCGTTGGATAGCGGCTGTGAACGAGATGGATGCTCTTGTGTCGATGGCTACGTTCCGCTATAACGAGCCTCAGGGAGTAAGGGCTGAGGTGGTGAATGGCAATGATGTGGTCTGCGAGGCTCGCGGATTGTACCATCCATTCATTGGCTCTAACGCTGTGCGCAACGACTTCAACATTGCCGAACGCAACTATTATATAATAACTGGTGCTAATATGGCTGGCAAGAGCACTTTCCTTCGCTCGCTCGGGGTGAACTGGATTCTTGCCATGAACGGTCTGCCTGTGTTTGCCGACCAGTTGCGCATCTCTGTCTTCCCATTATTCACAAGTATGCGCACAACCGATGACTTGACGCGTGGCATAAGCTATTTCAATGCCGAACTGTTGCGCCTGAAGAGTCTGATAGCTTTCTGTGCCTCGCACGACAACACGCTCATCATTCTCGACGAGATACTCAAAGGCACCAACTCTGCTGACAAACTCGGAGGTTCGCGCCTTTTCCTCGAATATATGTCCAATAGGCGTGTCACTGGTGTCATAGCCACCCACGACCTTGAACTCTCACGTCTTGCCGATGAGCAACCAGAACGTTTCCACAACTATTGTTTTGAGATAGAGCTTGGCACTGATGTGACATACACATACAAAATAACGCAGGGCGTGGCACGCAACCAGAATGCCACGTTCTTGCTGAAAGAACTGCTGAAATAAGTCTTTGCAATAAATGGCAGGTGCAATCAAATCGTAACGCTTTATATATCGTTATTAATAATGCTGTAATTCCAATGAAACACAGATATTCTAATTTTGCAGCGTAAATAAAAACAAAACGGTATTAAATGAAAGGTAAAATGATTTGTGCCCTGCCATTGCTGATGCTTGGCGGTGTCACACTGACGGCAAACGCTGCAGCTAATGCTACTTTAAACAAGACTGCAATAGTGGATGAGGCTATGCCGGGATTGATTTCAGGAAAAGTGCGCGATGTTAACGGTGAACCAATCATCGGAGCATCCATTAAAGAGAAAGGAATGAAAAATGCAACCGTCAGCGACATTGACGGTAATTTTCATATTAGTTTGTCAAATCCCAATGCAGAATTGGAGATTTCTTATATTGGATTCACACCGCAAACAGTGAAAGCTTCCGATGGTGTTGTTGTTACAATGAAAGACGACACACACAGTTTGAATGAGCTTGTTGTTGTCGGCTATCAAACAATGCGTAAGACCGACCTTGTGGGAGCAGTGTCAAGTATAAAGGCGAGTGAACTCAACACTACTACTCCAACTATAGGTCAAAGCCTTGTTGGAAAAGTGTCGGGTGTGCAAATCTCACAGGTAAGTGGCGCACCATATCAATCAACCAAGATTCGTGTGCGTGGAACGGCTTCAATCAACGCCAGCTCAGACCCTCTTTATGTAATTGACGGCTATCCTTCGAGTGGTGACCTATTGCTTGACCCTGAAGACATTGCTTCAATTGAGGTGCTTAAGGATGCTGCTTCTGCTGCTATCTACGGTTCGCGTGCAGCTGGTGGTGTGGTGCTTATCACGACCAAACGTGGAAAGGAAGGCAAAACACGTGTTGGTTACGACTTTCAGTTGGGCGTAAACCAACTTGCTAAGAAGATAGACTTGCTTAATGCTAATCAGTTTGCCGACCTTGTTGTTGATGGTCGCAACAACTATTATCGCCGTCTACTGCAAAGCAAGGGCAAAATTTGGAACGATTCTTATTATAGTGATGATAATGCAAAGCGTGCTGAACGTCTTGGTGGATCAAATAGTGCGGTAAACATCCCAGATTTTCTGTATGACTTTGCATCACAAACAGTGAAGACACCTCAGTATGACACCGACTGGCAGGATGAGCTTTACCGTAACGCCATTGCTCAACGCCATCATATATCAGTGAACGGTGGCAATGAAAATATACGCTACGAATTGAGTGGTAGTTTCCAAAACCAGGATGGTATTGTGCGTTATACAGGACAGCGCCGTTTTAATTTGCGTGGTAATATGGATGTTAATATCAGCAAAAGACTTAAGGCAGGTGCTAATTTCTCGCATACATCCAACTGGAATCGAGAGATGGAAGAGGGACGCTTCGACCATGGGGCTGTTCTTGGCGCATTGATTTATGCTCCGTTCTTCAGATGCTATGATGATGATGGCAACCTTATAAAGGGCGAGATGACATCATACGCCCCGCAGTATGGTTTCCAGCAGATAGAGAATCCAGTGGCTATGGTTAAGGAAACAAAGATACGTCGCAACGGTGACCGTAACACTTTTAACGTAACGGCAAGCTATGAGCCGGTGGACAATCTTTTCCTCAAGGCTAATCTTGGTATGTTTTCCTACAACGAGAAGTATGAGTTCTATCGTCCTACAAGTCTCTCTACAGGAGCCTATTTGCCAGGAACGCCACAGGCTAACGCTGCCGCTTATGCTCTTGCCACAAATGCCCACACTAACGACTGGCTTGGTGAGTTCACTGCAAACTATTCGAAGACATGGGCTGAACGTCATAACTTCAGCGGTGTGGCAGGCTACTCACTCCAGAAGAACACCTATGACCGACTTGGAGTAAAGGCCACGGGATATGAGGATGACCATATAACTGAGGTGACTGGACATGGAGCTGACCCCAACAATTTGCAGCTTTACAATACGTCGAAGTCCAATTGGACTATGGTTTCTTATTTTACCCGTCTCAATTACAACTTCTCTAACATCTATTATCTTACAGCTTCCTTCCGTGGAGATGCCTCTTCACTTTTCGGACCAAAGAACCGTTGGGGATATTTCCCCTCTGTGTCATTGGCATGGACTGCTTCAAATGAGCGTTTCTACCGCAACCTATTTGGCGATAGCTCTTCTTTGAAGTTGCGTGCCAGCTGGGGTAAGAGTGGTAATAACAATATAGGCAACTACAACTATCAGGCTGTGATGAGTTCTCCTGAGGGAGCTGTGTTTGGCAATGGTACAGTAGTATCGGGTATGGAACCAGGTGGTGTGAAAGACAACACTATAGGATGGGAGACAACGTCGCAGTATAATTTCGGTTTCGATTTCTCTATGTTTAGTGGGCGACTCTCGCTCTCTGCCAACTATTATCTGAGCTATACGCGTGCCCTACTCTTTGAACAGCCAATGTCGGCAATATCAGGAGTAAACTCAATACTTACCAATCTGCCCAACTCAAAGATACGCAATACTGGTTTTGACTTGCAGCTTGACGGACGTGTCTTGGCACATAAGGATTACAACCTTAATATAAGTGGCAATATAAGTCTTAACCGCAATAAGGTGCTCGACCTCGATGGCGGTAATGTGCTCCTTGTTAATGGCGCAGAACGCTCTTATAAGACTCATATCACTGAGGTTGGACAGCCCGTGGGTATGTTCTACGGATTCCGTGTAGCTGGCATGGTGAAGGAGTCGGATATGGCTAACATTGCAGAGGACAACAAGCACTATAACGCCACAACACATAAGTTTGAGGACGGTTACAAGATTAAGGGGCCCGCACGCTCATTATCGCAGAGTATTCCACTTGAACCTGGTGACATCTATTTTGAGGATGTTAACGGCGACGGTGTGGTTGACGATAACGATAAAACTGTCATAGGCAACCCACACCCTAAGTTTACATATGGTTTCAACATTAGTGGCAATTACTGTGACTTTGACATTTCTGCTTCGTTTAATGGTTCGTATGGCAACAAGGTACTCGATGGTCAGGACTACTATCTCTTTAATCTTGAGGGATCGGGCAACCAGTATGCTTGTGTAGACCAACGCTACCGCAATAGTCGGAACCCAGGCAATGGCTGGGTATACAGTGCATCGCGCGGAGGTACACAGAGCAACAGTACACGTCTGTCGACTTTCTATTTGCAGGATGGTTCATTCTTCCGCTGTACAAACCTGACACTCGGTTATAATGTGTCTGCCATAAAGCGCGTCACAAACGGACTGATATCAAAACTCCGATTGTATGTGGCTGCCGACAACCTTTTCACTATAACCAAGTATAAGGGTTACAATCCGGAGGTTGACTACAACAATGGCTCAAATATTACACCGGGAGTTGACTACGGAAAATATCCACTTGTACGTGCCTACAACATGGGTGTGCAGTTGACATTCTAATTTAAGAAATTCTGAAAAGGACAACAAAAAAATAAAAAGACATTATGACACTTTATTCAAGACATAAATTGATGATAGCTGCTGCAATGACAGCTGTGTTCTCGCTTTCTTCATGCGATGACTTCCTTACAGAATCGAACCCCAACAAGATACCAGTGGAATCGTATTTCCAAAGCGAGAGCGATGTGGCTAAGGCTCTTAATGGTTCTTACGTGGCTTTGCGCAACAAGTATTGTATGGGCGAGGGGAGCACACTATTCACTGAGGAACGCTCGGATAACACAGGACGTCTTGACAACCAATCGTCGGCTGGTGAGCCTTTCCAGTTTACCAATTTCGCAATACTGCCAAGCAACACTTATCTGAAGACTTATTGGACTGGACTCTATAAGGCTGTCAACGACTGCAACTATACTATAATGGGAGCCGAAAAGGTAAATATGGATGTTGCTACCAAGAAGAATTACATAGCTGAGGCTAAATTTTTGCGTGCCTTGGTATATTTTGAAATTGTCAGAAAATGGGGTGATGCTCCACTCGTTACAGACTATTGTTCAACATTTGCTGATGTGAAAGCAAACACAATGCGACAGCCTAAGATTAATATATACAACCAGATTGTTGCCGATCTCACAGATGCTCTTGACTCTTCACTTCCCAATCGTCAGCCCGAAGGCAACCGCGGGCATGCTGATAAGGCTTCAATAACAGCATTGCTTGGTAAGGTTTATCTTACAATGGCTGCTACACTTGCTGAGGCCAACACTGCAGAATGTCTTGCAAAGGCAAAGACTTATCTCATGCAATGCTATGATATGCGAACATTTGACAATCTGCAGGACATTCCTTACGAAGATGTGTTTAATGTGGCAAAAAAATCGACATGTCCAGAGATAATTTTCCAGATAGTATATAAGCAGGGTGACAAGGACTATCATTCATCAATAGCTGCCGACAACCAGTCAGTGGGTGAGACTGTAAACTCACAAGTCAAGTCGAAAGGCATAGGAACATTTGTCAATCCAGACCTCGTAAAAGAGTATGAAGAGGGTGATGTGCGTAAGGAATGGTCGGTTAAATATAATCCTAATGCGGCTGCCAAGTCGTGGTTTATCACAAAATTCCGTGATTCAAGTGATGCTGCAGGTTCTTTAGGATATGGTGGTAACGACTGGATTATACTTCGCTATGCAGATGTGGTACTTATGCTTGCAGAGGTAAACGCGCGACAAGGCAATGACGTTGAGGCTATAAAATGGCTTGATGTAGTGCGTCAGCGTGCAGGACTTAAGGGCTACGAAGCTTCTATGTCAGATAATACCTATCGCACATTGTACCCAACACTTATGTGTGCCATATTACATGAGCGCCGCTCTGAGTTGGCTTTTGAGAATCAACGTTGGTACGACTTGCTGCGATTCTTCTCTACCGATGAGCTTAAGACATATATCCATTCAAAAAAATCTGCCGACTATGGTATCTCTGATATCAACAACTTCGGCGATAAGGATATTTATTTCCCAATACCCTATGATGAGTGGAAACTTGACAATGAAAAGATGTATCAGAACCCTGGATACTAAAACGTATAGAAGATGAAGAAGTTTTGTTTATTAATTATTGCTCTCGTCTATGTTGTCTGTGCGTCGGCACAGACACGCATAGACACACTTGTTAATGTTCTTCACGACCCGAACTCACGTAGAGTGCTTGTTGTAAGTCATCGTGGTGATTGGCGCAATGCTCCAGAGAATTCTTTGCAGGCATTCCAAAACTGTATAGACATGGGAGTGGACATGATAGAGCTTGACCTGAAGAAAACAAAGGACGGAGTGCTTGTACTCATGCACGACAATACTATTGACCGCACTACTGACGGACATGGTAAACCATCGGATTATACCTTAGCCGAACTGCAGAAATTTCATCTCAAGAACGGACTTGGTCGTGCCACATTCCATCATATTCCAACACTTGAGGAAGTTTTGTTACAGTGTAAGGACAAGATTCTCATCAATATAGACAAGGGCTATGAGTATTTTGCCGACGTCTATAAGTTGCTTGTCAAGACAGGCACTTTGAAACAAGTGGTAATAAAATCTGGCTATATTCTCGATAAGGTGCGTAGCGAGAACGGTGATGTGCTCGACAAGGTTATCTATATGCCGATAATCAATCTTGATGAGGCTGGTGCTGAGCAGAAAGCAATTGATTATACAAAGATAAAACCCGTAGCTATGGAGTGTTGTTTCCGCATGGCTACTCTTGAGGTGCTGAGTCTTATGAAACGTATAAAAGACAGTGGTTCGAAGATTTGGATTAACTCGTTGTGGCCATCGCTCAATGCAGGACATGATGACGACACAGCTGTGGAACTCAGCAAACCCGACGACAGTTGGGGATGGATTCTTGATAGTGGTGCTTCTATAATACAGACCGACAGACCACAGAAACTAATTGAATATTTGAAAACAAAACAACGTAGATGACAAATTCTAATACAATAACTACAAAACTTAGGGCAGTCCTGCTATTGGCTATATTAGCCATAATGCAGGTACTGCCTGTTCTCGCTTCTGACAAGGACTCCATCGCTCTTATAAATGCCAATTGGCAGACTCTGTATGACGAGGGTGGAGTACAGCTGAATACTGCTAATTGCAATGTCTTTGATGCGCCGCAAAATATCACTGTGCTTACTTTTAATGTAAGAGAGTTCTGCGTGCAGGTTGGAGTCTGCGACACACTTATTGAGACAAGTCGGATGGCAGAATCACTTAAGGCTAATTTTGCTATAAATGGTAGCTTCTTTGATTTCGCAGGACCTGCCCTTACATTTATTAAAAAACATGGTCGTATATATCCGAGTAGAGTGTCACCCGAACAAACCTCTCGAAACAACTGGGGATTGGTAGTGGCAGACAGTAATAGTCGATTGGTGCAGATAATTCCGTCTGTATACAGTGATATGCTCGAAAAGAGTGTGCCCTACGACAATGTATTGGCTTCCTATCCATTGTTACTACAAGGAAGAACTATTTGTCTTGACTCGTGCGATTATGTATCAAACAAGTTTAATAACCGCAATCCACGTTCGTTAATAGCGATTGACAGTAACGGAAACGTAGCTTTTGTCACTATCGACGGAAGGGCTGAAGGCAAGGCGATGGGCATGACACTATATGAAGAATGTAAAACGGCGTTATGGCTTGGCTTTACTGATGCTCTGAATCTCGATGGAGGAGGGTCTACTACTGTGTGGTCGCGTACTTTAGGTATTGTGAACTATCCTTCGGATAATAAAAAGTTTGACCATGAAGGAGAACGTAAAGTATCGAATATATTATACATAAAGCGTCTTTTTCCCCGCTTTTCTTATTGATAAGCAGTGTATTTTCGTCAACGTGTGAAATAAAAGCATTCACTTATTCTTTTTATGCAATTAAAAGATGTAATTTTGCACGTATGAAACAAAATAAAGTATCGTTGAGCAGCAAGCAGTATGCTGTGCCGTTCATTCTCATCACATCGCTCTTCTTTATGTGGGGCTTTGCACGTGCCATTCTCGACGTGCTCAACAAGCATTTTCAGAACGAGCTTGACATAACCATCACGCAGTCGTCTCTGATTCAGGTTACAACCTATCTTGGCTATTTCCTCATGGCTATTCCTGCCGGATTATTCATCAACCGACAGGGATATAGACGTGGAGTGGTGCTCGGACTTATCCTCTTCGGACTTGGTTCGCTTGCCTTCATACCTTGTTCCTTTGCCGGAACATTCTATGCTTATCTTATAGCCTTGTTTGTGATAGGTTGCGGACTGGTGTTCCTTGAGACATCGGCCAATCCTTATGTCACAGAGCTTGGCCCTAAGGAGACATCTACTGCCCGACTCAATTTCTCGCAGTCGTTTAATGGCGTAGGCTCTATGTTTGCCACACTTGTTGTGGGCAGCTTCTTGTTCCAGAATAGCGGTTCGGGCGATGTGGGTAATGGTAGTGGCGGTAATGCGGTGGTTCCTTATGCCATTATGGGATCCGTAGTGCTTGTCATTGCTATTGTCTTCTCGCGTGTTAACTTGCCTGAGATTCAGCATGAGGACGATGGCGAGACACATGAGGGTGGACATAACATCTCTCGCTTGTTCTCAAATGGATGGTTTGTGTTCGGACTGTTGGCTCTTCTCGCCTATGAGATAGCCGAGATATCCATCAACTCCTACTTCATCAACTTCGTAACGGGTCAGGAATGGATGTCGGCAGCCACTGGTTCTACAATCCTCACTGTGGCATTAGGACTCTTCATGCTTGCGCGTTTTGTAGGTGCGGCGATAATGAGCAACATGCCGGCAGAGAAGTATTTGCTGATATGTGCCATAGGTTCTGTAGTGAGCATCGCTGTGCTGTTGATGAACATTAACATGACGGTTTCCGTTGGTGCGTTGCTGTGCAACTATATGTTCGAGGCTATCATGTTCCCAACTATCTTCTCGCTCACATTGCGTGGACTTGGCGGACTCACCAAGAGTGCATCATCAATACTCATGATGACACCAGTGGGTGGATGCGGCTTCTTGCTTATGGGTCTTGTGGCCGACCATACCGGCAACCTTGTCATCCCATTCATTATCCCTCTTGTGGGATTTGCCTTTGTATTGGCTTACGCCTATAAGTGTGTGAAAGGGTAAATATAGTAGCCTTTTTCTTGCTATTTTTATAGTATATGCAATATTTTCCGTAACTTTGCATACATTATATAATGTAACACACGATGAGTATAGTCGAAATATTAAACGCAAACGACGGAAAGAAGCACTTTTCGTTTGAAGTATTGCCGCCGCTTAAGGGTACTGGCACCGACAGATTGTTTTCTACGATAGAGAAATTCAGGGAGTTTGACCCTGCCTATATCAATATTACAACCCATCACAGTGAGTTTGTGTATCGCGAACTTGCTAATGGTCAGTATGAGCGTCTGCGTGTGCGTCGCCGTCCAGGTACGGTGGCAGTGGCAGCAGCCATACAAAACAGATTTGGCATTCCGGTCATTCCCCACGTGATATGCAGTGGCGCAAGTGCCGAGGACATTGAATACGAACTCCTCGACCTGCAATTCCTTGGTATAGAGAACTTGCTGCTCCTGCGAGGCGACAAGGCTAAGGAAGACCGCCAGTTCATGCCTACGCCAGGTGGATATTCGCATACCACTGAACTCATTGAGCAGGTGAACCATTTCAACGATGGTTTCTTCAACGATAGTACTCCTATCAAGAACCCTGGCAAGAAGTTCTCGTTTGGTGTGGCTTGCTATCCCGAGAAGCATGAGGAGGCTCCTAACCTTGAGATGGATATGGAGTATCTGAAACTGAAACAGTATCTTGGAGCGGGATATGCCGTGACACAGCTGTTCTACGACAATCAGAAATATTTCGACTTCGTGGCTAAGGCACGCGCTATGGGCATCACGATACCTATTGTGCCGGGCATAAAACCATTTGCCAAGCTCTCTCAGCTCACGGTTGTGCCTAAGACATTCCATTGCGACCTTCCGCAGGAGTTGGCACAGGAGGTGGTGAAGTGTAAGACCGATGAGGATGCTAAGCTGCTTGGCATAGAATGGACCACTGAACAATGCAAGCAACTCTATGCGGCAGGTGTGCACAACATTCACTTCTATACGGTGTCGGCTGTCGACTCTGTGAGAGAAGTGGCGAAGAGACTGCTGTAGGAATGTTGAATGTTGAATGTTGAATGTTGAATTGTCGGCTGAAGCCGATTTTTCAATGTTGAATGTTGAGTAATAAGAACATATAATAAAAAACAGACTAACAAAATGCAATTCGAGGAAGTCATAGGTCAGGAAAGTGCGAAGCAACAGCTGCGCAAATTGATTGATGAGGGGCGTGTGCCCCATGCCATGCTCTTCTGCGGTCCGTCGGGCTGTGGAAAGATGGCTCTTGCTATGGCTTTTGCCTCGGAATTGTTGGGACATAGCAAGTTGTTGCGACAATGGGGACATCCCGACTTGCATTTCTCTTTTCCTACAATCAAGAAGCCAAGTATGGGCTCCGAACATCAGCCTACGAGCGACGACTATGCCACAGAGTGGCACGACATGATAATGGAGGGTCCGTACTTCACTTTGGAGCAATGGATGACACAGATGCAAGCCGAAAACCAGCAAGCGGTGATAACCGGAGGCGAGAGCGACCGTCTGACACGCAAACTCTCTATCAAGTCGAGTCAGGGTGGCTATAAGGTGTGCATCATGTGGCTGCCTGAAAGGATGAACCTCACGAGTGCCAACAAGATACTCAAACTGCTTGAGGAACCGCCACAACAGACAGTCTTCATACTTGTGAGCGAAGACCCAGGCAAACTGCTTGAGACAATACGAAGCCGAACACAGAGGTTCGACTTCAAACGCATTGACGACCAGTCGATACAACAGGCCTTGATAGACAAACGTGGTCTTGACGAGGACACTGCCCACCGCATAACACGACTTGCCAATGGCTCATGGCTCGCAGCCATCAATGAGCTTAAGGCTGGCAACGAGAACCAGATGTTCTTCGACCTCTTCACCATGCTCATGCGTCTTGCCTACAGCAAGCGCGTGAAGGAACTCAAGAAGTGGAGCGACAGTGTGGCGGCATTTGGCAGAGAGAAGCAGAAACGACTGCTTGTGTATTGCAACAGAATGGTGAGAGAGAGTTTCATGTACAACTTCCACAACCCGGATTTGTGCTATATGACTCTCGACGAGGAGAACTTCGCCAAGCGTTTCTCCCCATTCATCAACGAGAACAACGTCATCGAGATGACGGAAATGATAGAACGTGCATTGCGCGACATATCGCAGAACGCAAACTCAAAAATGGTGTTCTTCGACATTGCCATGCAAACCATCATATTAATAACACGAAAGAAATGAAAGATTTCAAAGACATGCAATTCAAGATATCCTGCGATTGCGACCGAGGTCTCTCACATTGCGGATGCGGCAGACAGAACATGCAGCTCAATACTTACGACTGGCTGTATGACGTGCCTGGCAATGAGGAGGACACTGACCTTGTGGAGGTGCAGTTCAAGAATACGCGCAAGGGATACTATCATAATGTTAATCACCTCGAACTATGCAAGGGTGATATAGTGGCTGTTGAGGCAAGTCCGGGACATGACATCGGTACCGTGACACTTACCGGACGACTCGTTAAACTGCAACTGAAGAAGGCCAACCTTAAGTCGGCTGACGACATCAAGCGGGTCTACCGCATTGCCAAGCCGGTGGATATGGACAAGTATTACGAGGCTAAGAGCCGTGAGCACGGCACAATGATTCAGAGCCGACAGATAGCCAAGGACCTTGGCCTGCAGATGAAGATTGGTGATGTGGAGTATCAGGGCGACGGCAATAAGGCTATTTTCTATTATATAGCCGATGAGCGTGTCGACTTCCGCCAGCTCATCAAGGTGCTTGCCGACACTTTCCATGTGCGCATTGAGATGAAACAGATTGGAGCACGCCAGGAGGCAGGACGCATTGGCGGTACTGGTCCTTGCGGACGTGAGCTTTGCTGTGCCACATGGATGAAGAACTTTGTCAGCGTCAGCACTAATGCGGCACGCATTCAGGACATTTCTCTCAATCCGCAGAAGCTTGCAGGTATGTGTGCCAAGCTTAAGTGTTGTCTCAACTACGAGGTTGACGACTATGTAGAGGCTGGCAAAAAGATGCCGTCGCGCGACGTTGTGCTTCAGACTATTGATAATGATTACTATCTGTTCAAGTCGGACATCCTTGCCGGACTTGTCACCTATTCCACAGGAAAGGGTGTTGCAGCTAATCTTGAGACTATCACAGCCGAGCGTGCGCGTGCCATTATAGAGATGAACAAGCGAGGCGAAAAGCCTGAGTCGCTCACCGAGGATGGCAAGATAAAGGAGAATGCTCGTCCTGCCGACTTGCTTGCCGATGCCGACATAAGTCGTTTCGACAAGGCAAAGAAGAAAAAGAAGAAACAGCCTAAGAAGCAACAGCCAAGGGACAATGCTGCACAGAACACGCAGACTAATCCTAATGCTGCACAGAATGGCCAGACAAAGGATAATGCTGCACCGAAGCCACAACGCCGCGACAACCAACGCCGCGACAACCGTCAGCAACGTCAGCCAAATGTTGGCCCTAAGCCACAGCAACAACAGAATGCTGGTCCTAAGCATCAGCCTGCACAGAATGCAGCGCCTAAGCCTCAGGACGGCACACAGAACAAAAGTCAGCAGAATGCTGAGCCTAAGCAATGAGAAAGCGTTTGGTTTTTGTCTTCATGGCAGCAGTGCTTGTCATGCTTGCTGCCTGCAACCGGAGGCTTGTCTACGACAAGTATGTGAGCACTCCGGTTGTCGGTTGGGAGAAGAACGACACTCTCTCGTTTGAAGTGTCGCCCGTAGACAGTGCTGCAAGCTATCAGTCGTATTTGGGATTGCGCATCACCGATGCCTATCCCTTCACGGCTCTTACACTCATTGTCGAGCAACATGTGTTCCCGCGCGACGAGGTTGTGACCGACACTGTGTTCTGTCAGCTCACCGACGAACGTGGCAACGCTACTGGCACCGGACTGAGCTATCATCAGTATAAGTTTCCCGTCACAACGCTACAATTGCAGCATGGCGACTCTATACATGTGCGTGTGCGTCATGACATGAAGCGCGAGATTCTTCCTGGTGTGAGCGATATTGGCTTGTCGCTTTACCGTGAATAACAAGCAAAAGACAGGCAATGATAATTTACTGCCTGTTTTTTTTGCGACATATTATAAGTTTCAGTAACTTTGCACCCAATATAAAAAAAGACTGTTAGCAATGAGTGTAGTAAAAATAAAGGACAAGACATTTAAGACCTCAATTCCCGAGGCACAGATTTTGGAACGTGTGAAGGCTGTAGCCGAACGCATCAATACCGATATGGCAGACAAAAACCCATTGTTGCTCGCAATGCTCAATGGCTCGTTTGTTTTTGCCGCCGACCTTATGCGCGAGATTACAGTGCCGTGTGAGATTTCATTTGTCAAGATGTCGTCTTATCAGGGCACATCGTCTACTGGTAAGGTGAAGCAGCTTCTCGGCCTCAATGAGGACATAAAGGGACGCACTGTCATCATTGTGGAGGATATTGTGGAGTCGGGACTTACATTGAAGACATTGCTTGAGACTCTTAAGGAGAAGGAGCCTGCCGATGTCCAGATATGCACTCTGCTGTTCAAGCCCGATTGCCTTCAGGTGCCGCTTGACATTAAGTACGTTGCCATGGAGATTCCAAATGATTTCATCCTTGGCTATGGTCTCGACTACGACCAGCAGGGTCGCAACCTCAGAGACATATATACTGTTGTGGAGTAATAATTCAATATATTATAAACATTCTTAAAGTAAAAAGATGAAAAACATCGTAATTTTCGGTGCCCCAGGTTCAGGTAAAGGTACACAGAGCGACCTTATGATTGAGAAGTATGGTTTCAACCATATCTCTACAGGCGACGTTCTTCGTAGCGAAATCAAGAATGGCACAGAGCTTGGCAAGACTGCCAAGGGTTTTATTGACAATGGTCAGCTTATCCCTGACGAACTCATGGTTAACATTCTTGCCAGCGTATACGACAGCTTTGGCAAGGAACACAAGGGCGTAATCTTTGATGGTTTCCCACGTACTATCCCGCAGGCTGAGGCTCTTAAGAAGATGCTTGCTGAGCGTGGTCACAAGGTAGCTGCCATGATCGAACTCGACGTTCCTGAGGATGAGCTTATGACACGCCTTATCAAGCGCGGTCAGGAGAGTGGTCGCTCGGACGACAATGCCGAGACTATCAAGAAGCGTCTCGACGTTTATCACAACCAGACTGCTCCGCTTATCGAGTGGTATAAGGGTGAGGGCATACACCATCACATCGATGGTCTTGGTGAGCTCAACCGTATCTTCGGTGACATCTGCTCGGTAATCGACGCTCTCTAATTGGGAGTTTGTAGGTATCGATAGATAGCACAGAGAAAAGAATATAAATTTATTCAGTATAAAAGCCTGATAGAATTCATCGCCAAGATGCATTCTATCAGGCTTTTTTTTATCATTACCCCAATTCGGGATAAAATAGCGATTAGTTGCATGTCTCCTTAGATCCAACTTATAAGGGTCTTTGATCATATCTGTTGCCAGTGCGTTTTGAGGTTGTGGCAGTGTAACATCAAAGTTATTCAAAGCCTTGCCTGTATGCTCATACAGTTGAGCCTTAACCACATGCTCCAATTCTGTACGGCTCATGTTGCCTTCAACCACCTTGTTGAGATAGAACATCGCAGCGTTTATTGTGTCGCATTTGGAAACAATAACTGTTTGATGTCTCCAAGGAACAAATTGCAGTAAGTCTGGCATTGGGGTTGTTGCATTATCCACTTTTTGTAATTTTGTACCAGCTTGGTACAAAAATTCAATTTGAGAAGAATAGAACAAATACCATTTGCGTATTTTATAGAGATTAGACCATGAAAATCCCTCTGCTTGTGGAAATTCCGCACGCAAATCAAGGCTCAACCTTTTCATAAAGTTTGCGCCCCACTTGTATTGTTTCTGCTTTTCGCAAATATCCTCGCCCAAACTCCAATAGAATTTGAGCATTTCCGTATTTACTTTGACAGCCGCTTTAAGTTGTGCCATGTGGAAGCGTTTCTTCAAGTCAGACAACCACTTCACATAGTTTTTGTCTGCCATGAAGGAGTCGCTATTCACGAACTGCGGTATATTGTTCTTGTCTGCCATAACACCTAATCACTGAACCTTTATACATAATACTTAAATCAATCCCAACTCTTTCAGATAGTCTTCAATCTCCTTGTCAAGGTCGGCTCGTTTGGCTTCCAGCTCCTTGATTTCCTTCATCACCTACAGTTCTTTAAACGTAACTTCATCATCTACCAATGCATCGTTGGCGTGTTTCTCTATCTTCTCCGACAAATACTTGTGGAAGATAAAGCCAAGGGTGAAATATATGAAGTCACTGCAGATATATTGCCACGCAGTTTGTTAGCGACTTCTCAAAGTTGGTCACGGAGTTTCTGTTGTAATTCTTCGCTCATATCGTTATTTCCTTTCCTGCTTTTTTAATTTCTTTGAAACATATAAATAGTAGTTGAAAGCATTATCATTAGCTTTGTTGACAATGACATCTGCGACAATATTTGCAGGAGAATTTCTTGATAATTTTCCCCATGCTAATTCTGAATATGGATTTATCCATTCAGATAAAACATATACATTGTTGGCTGGTAAACAGAAGTTTATCATATTAAGCATTTTATCTTCTCCAACTTCACCAACAAAATAGGACGTAAGCATATTCTCAATAAGCATTACATCATCGTGAGTCGCTTTTTTGTTTGCAACACTGCCGAGCCATATCTCTTTTATCCTTGAAAAATCATTGATGTGGTGGTTTTTATCCTTAAACCTATCTGTTATAAGGTTTCGCTCAGCTTTTCCTATATAGTAATGCACTGATGATTTGGCATATTTCTTCATTCCACTCATCAAATACAGACAGCAAGGAATATGATTTGTTCTATCCCAATCCCTTGCACTTTCCATATCTGCAAACGGTCCATACCATCTCATTATGTATATATTCTTCTCCATAATCTGCTTATTCCCAACTAAATGTTCTTATAACCTTAAATTAGCAGACTTGTAATTTTACAAGAAAGCAAGTCATTGGATAACAATAAATTATCCAATGCTTGCATATGTCAGGAAATTCACTTACCTTAGTGCTGCAAAAAACTCAAATAAAGAATATCTGACATATGGCAAAGGTAAACATAAAATCTGAGAAAATAACTCCTTTCGGAGGAATTTATTACGCAAGCAAGGCTTTTATGTGCTTTCACTTGACAAAGTCATCAACGGCACTCTTGGTGTTCGCAGCTCCACCTACAACGGCTACCAGTGGGACGAGGTGGTGTCAGCCATGTCTGACGTGTTCCTCTGTGGCGGTGACTGCGTGGAAGATGTCAACAGAAGCGAGTGCCACATGCGGAAATCTCCAGAAATCCGAATACCAACGAGCCACACAATCGGGCGTGCCATAAAGGAACTCGCCAATGAAGACCAGAAATATAAGTCTTCGTCAGGCAATGTGTTCAGATTCAACACCAATCCAAGACTCAATGACCTTCTGATGAAACTCAACATGAAGATGGGGCTGCTCAAATCCGGCCAGACTGTCAACGTGGATTTCGACCATGTTTTCGTCAAGACGGAAAAAGCCGATGCCAAGTATTCGTACAAGCAGGCTTACGGCTATTTCCCCGGCGTCGTCTCAATAGACGGCATCATTGCGTACATCGAAAACCGTGCCGGCAACACACCCGTCAAGTTCCATCAGGCAGACACGCTGTCAAGGGCTTTCAAGCTGCTTCATTCAAACGGCTTGCACATAGGCGTCTTCCGTGCCGATTGCGGTTCCTATTCGGAAGATATCATAAGGACCGTTGACGGCAACTGCCGCATATTCTACATACGGGCCCTGCACAGTGCGTCAATGTACAGCCGCATACAAGACATACGTGAATGGAAGCGTGTGGAGATAGGCTCGCAGGAAACGGAAGTTGCATCGTTCATGTCCACACAGTTCATGGAGGATTCCCATTACCGCATTGTTGTACAGCGGACAAAGGAAAAGGACAGCACACCAGACCTTTTCGGCGAAAGGTACACTTACCGCTGCATTATAACCAATGACTGGGAGAGTGAAGAGAAGAGCGTTATCGAAACGTACAACAAGCGTGGGGCGAGAGAGCGCGACTTCGACC
>OCLF01000015.1_pt1 | contig 55275 bp, 42 predicted proteins | sample 1502881 | NCBI WGS metagenome assembly OCLF01 (sample SAMN03418267, study PRJEB22391) | human gut metagenome | biome: human-gut; feature: organic feature; material: feces | host: Homo sapiens | place: Tanzania | collected 2013-01
TTATAACCTGCGGTATTTGATCTTCTGCAAGAACGGTACCTTCCTCTACATCCAGATCTGTTTCTCCAAACAGCGAACAGCCATCTGTGCCGACAAAGCGAACATGGTATATTTGTTTTTCTATAGGCTCATCATTTATCGACTGGATTGTCAAAGGATCTTCAACAGGAGGCTCGTCAACTACGGGTGGCTCGTCAACTACAGGAGGTTCATCAACTATGGGGGTTACTACCGGCTCGACCTCATATTGGGCTGTAAAAGTGACATTGCCACGCACAGTATAGCCATTGCCTTTTGGATTCCATCCAACAAAAGTGTACCCAACATCAGCCTTGATGTTTGGAAAATCGAGCTTGGTCATCACATGCCCGTTCTGCCTCCTCAGGCAGTTTTCGTTAGGGTTTTCAAGCCTTCCATGTTCACCACCATCAAACGTAATGAGGAACGATACTGGTATGTCCAACTGATGCACGATAGTTCCTGCGCTTTTATGTATATATTTGTCAGGGGTCATTCCCCACACTGTGAGCACAACATAATCACCTATGAGATATACATAATCTTCGTTTATGAACTTAAGAGCTGCTTTCATTATGTTTTTGTTTTCGCCGCTCAAACTGTCCGTAACGCTACGATAATGCTCAACGGTGTGCTTGAGAATACTCTCACAACATGCACGTTCAGCTCCAGAAAGCTTGTTCATGGGTACAGGACACACACCGTCATTCCATTTTTTTGTATACCAATACACAAGCCGTTCTTTCAAACGATACTCTGGCTCGGCAAGAAACGAACGGTACTGCTCGTCAATATGCTGTTCCACAATGGCGTAGACGCTGGGAAACCGCTTGTATATCGGGTCGTTACCGATGCCTTGAATATCGGTAAACTCCGTTTCGTCGGTATAGCATATAGCTACTTTACCTGTTATCATAGTAGTGGAATTTTGTTATTCGTATAGTTTCTTTGTCTCATTCATAAGTTCCTCTACAGCCTTATTCTTACGCGGATCGGCAGTAGACTCCTGACTTGCCAATATCAGTCCGACAAGCAACAGGTTTTGCCACCGTTGGAAATTGTCCCACAACGGCAACCGGCGCAGAGTGACCATGTCGTCAGAATTGAAGCCTGGCTTCCGCATTATATCTGTTGATTCTTCCAAAGCGACCAAAGCCTCTTCCAACGGCTGACGTCGACGTGAAGGTTCAATGCCTTCGGGTGAAAGGTCCACCTCTATTTCATATTTCTCTGCTTTGTCGTTTATTTTCTTTATGTTTTCCTCGCTCATGTACTTACGCCCTACGGTAGTAACAAAGTTGTTGAGCTCAAGCGAAGCATAATCGGCTATCGCGTTTAGACGCTCGTTATCTTCAAACATCTTGTCATAACGGCTCATATCCTCTGAGAGTTTTTCACGCACTTTGAGTATTGTTGCCAATGTCTGGAACATTTTTACGATGTCATCAGCATATGGCAGATACTTTGCCAACATAGATACCGATTTGTTAAGATGTTCTTTCCAACGCTGCATGATGTGCTTTGCCAACACATCAGACACCGTTGCGCAAAACTCATGCGTACCGTTTATAATGTCCTCCACACCATACTCCTTGTCTGCATAGTCGGCAGCCAGTTCCTCCGGAGTGTCCACACCGTGAAAACGAAGAAGCTTCTTCATATTCACCTCCTCGCCGTCTTTAGGATCAATGCCAGCCTCTGCTCTTATAAAAGCGATCTCGGTGAAGTCGGTAGGTATTTCTATCTTGCGTATTATTATGTCCTTGGCTATCTTACGGAACTCTTCTGGCATAATCATCAGGCTGTCGATAATTTTCCCGAACACCTGCGGATTGGAACCCACTGCCATAATGAGTCGCACTCTTATCTTATAAGCCTTTTCCTTTGTCTTTACAGAATTGCTTTCTTCGTCCTGTGGCACATATTGGGCATCAAGTGCCTTATACACATTGTCTCTCAGCGTTTTAAGCTGCACAAGGAACCTATATGTGCGTGCTTCATCAAGCTTTGGTGCCAAGCGTCCAAGAGCCTCACGGATAGGCTCCGAACCATCATGCTGTACCGTAGCTACGCTGTCCCATGTCTTCTTTATGTCACCAAAATGATTCTTAACCTCTGTGTTTGCAGCAAACGATTGGTAGAGCATATCGAAATAGTTAGGGCAATCCTTGGGGGTACATTGAGCGGTTTCAGGAGTCTTGGCCTTTTCATCATATCCTTCAAACAGACAACTTTTGCCTGGTGCACAACTGGACCATTTGAAATCGCGCAACGGATATATGCTTTGGAAAGGCACTGTAGTACCACCACGCTCGCTCCATTTGCAAAACCAGTTGTAAGATCCGAAAATCTCTGGCAACACGAAAGAGAAACGTCCCCAATGCTCTGTAAGTTTTTCGGCAGTATCCTTATCCGACTTTGTCATGTCAAGATTAAACTTCGTTGCCACTATCAGCAAAGGCGACACATTATCTGTATCCCTCAAGTGTTCAGTTCTTTCTTTAGGCGTCTTTCCTATTTCATCTTCTACCCACCGCTTTATAGTGTTGCCAAGATTTGCCGACTTTTGGTCGTTATGGTGGCAAAACATAATAGAACTTATGCGCTTGGTTATAACATACTTGTTGAAAAGATATGCCACCTTGCCACGCCTAAGTATCTCAGGCATATCCTTTACATAGTCAAGGTCGTTCTCTATGCGGTCCAGACGATTACGAGCTCCAGGAAAGTCGAGCAAATCCAGTTTCTGTAGAAAAGGATGTTGGGTGGCAATAGACTCTGGCAACACAAAAGTGACCTCCGCCGCAAAGGTAGACAGATAAGTCTTTTGAAAGTCCTTGGCAAGCAAGCTACCATCAGGGGCATACACATCAGTTGTGAGAACAGGTAAGTTTACCTCTTTCTGCTCGTTACCACACACAAGGTCAAGCCACTGTACCTGTAACAACGTGCCATTATCATTGAGCAAGGCGTCGAACGGGATATAAACATCAGTCTTAAACGATATTTTACTATACTCAGAAACAAGAGTAGTAAAGAGCCTGCTGAAGTTCGGGTTACAGTTCCATGTAAGTTCAAACACTTTGCACCAACTGCCATAAGGAATGGTTTCTATATATTCAGAAACTGTTTTAAAGAAATCGGACAGCAGGACATTGTTTGCATTGTTTCCTATTATATTAATCGTATAATCGTAAATATCGTACACATCGTCTTCAGTAAGGACTGTTTGTCGTGACGGAGCACTGTTACGCAAAGACTTCATGATCTCATCAAGACGCTCGTTTATAATCTGAGGAGACAAGCTGCCCTTAGCGTCTATCGTAACATCACTGTAGTATGAGTCGAGAATCATCATTATAATATCGGCCACAGAAAGGTTCTGTACCTTGACACGTCCATCACACTGTCTTTCACCTTTATCTTGCGTTGTGAAGCGCGTTATTACACCCGTCGACTCTATTTTTGAGATTCTTCCACCACTCGGATTTATATCATTTACAAAGTTGTACTCCTTGCCGCCATTTGTTATTACGAACGGACAGTCGTTGGAAGACAAGAGACTACCCATAAGATAAGACTTGCCTACCTGACTCTCACCATAAGCCGCTACCGAGCAACGGTACATAAGAGCCTCGTTTATGCGTTTCGCTATGCGACGGTACTCTTTAAACTCATTTACGGGAAAGTCGCCTACATGAAACTCATCCGCCCATTTGATGGATGACTGCAATAAAGACAGATGCGAATCAATATCACTACAGATCTTCGTCTTGTTATTATCGCTTGCTGTATAAATATCTTGTGCCATATTTGTTTAGAGATTAAAGTTATCAGAATGCAAAAGCACCGCTGTCAAGCCAATATTTTTCATCAGCTCCAAGGCTCTGTATGTGCAAATCCAATATTTTAGTATTGAGTTGTACATCGTTGCGGTCCACGATCTCTGTGATGGAAAGGCTCTCCATTTCACTTGAGTCGCGTTCTATCGTTATCTTGAACGGCAAACGCTTTCTATACCCATCAATCTCGTCCTCTACCAAAGAGTATATGTGTGCATCGCTATAATTGTAACCATCCTCATTAGCCTTATTTCTTATTTTTTTGTCTAACGCCATACGGTTAAAGTCGATGGTATATAGTGTGCGAGCAGGATAACTATCCATACCCAACTGACGGACATTTATGTTCGTAGGCAAAGAACTCACAGCCAAATCACCAATATGTTTTTTCGGTGTAATGAAATATGTAACAGGTTGTCCATCACGGGAGGCTTCTATAAAGTTGACCGTAGACTTGAGATTTTCCTGTAACTTATCTGTCATTATCACGAAATTGTTAAGACTGGACAGTTCGGCGGCATAATGTGCTACGGCAGCTCCTACTGCCACAATAGGCTTTGAGTCTACTATATAGCCTGTATTGTTGTCGTATGGATACCAGTCGCCTACAAAATAGTTGTTTAGAAGAATTAGCCTGTTTGGGGCTACACAATAATACTTGAGCAGTATGTCGCGTATGGGTTGCAGAGATGCAGGGCGACCAGACAATAGCACTATGTCGCAAGCATGTGCAAACATAATAGTGGCTATCTTCTTGAGCAGAGGTTCAAACTCCTTACTTATTATAGCACATACATCATTGTACTTAAACTCCCAATCTACCGATTTTAGGCTGTATCCGAACCTGTTCTCAAAGTAGTCGAGTATAATGCTGTTGGGTTCACACTTGGCAAACACATCCTCATAATGCACCACACAGTTTTCATGCTTCTGCTTAACAAGTTCCAAGAAATAGTACATAAGAGGAATAGAATATTGGATATTAAAGTCGCGGCGTATTATTCTGTCCTCCATGGTTTGCCCGTGATAGTCGGGACCTACAAAGTCTTTCATACTTTGCAGAAACTGTTCGAACGTTAACTTGTCTTTAACCTGCTGATACAAAGCACTGTCTTGACTCATATACATAACATTTTTTATAAGAGCCTCAAGCATGTCGTCACCAGCATAATAGAAACTGTCATAAAACACAGGGTCAGGAGTTATTCGTGTAATATCACCTCTCTCATAAGTGTACTTGCTTATCATAAGGTCGGAAGTGCCGGCTCCTATGTCAAGCGAAGCTAAGGTTAGCGAGTTTTGCTTATCGCAATCATCACACTTACCGTATAGATTAAAAAACTCCGAACAGCAACCCTTATACTTATAGCCGACCTCACCATACATATATACAAGCTGTGCACAGGTGGCCTCATCATAGTACCAGTTATTTTGCTTGTAGTTTGGTACTATTTCTATATTGGGGCTAAGCCCGCTGTTGTCAAACTTCGACAGTAGCGTAACAGCATCTTTCGCACACTCGTTAAGGGCATTGCGCTCTGTCTTCGACATCGCCGTAGGACATGTAACAACAATACGCTTTATACATCGTGGAGTTTCACGGTTGCCACGAGCTTTACGGTGGTCATAACCGTTTATTTGTACCTGTGCTTGCAAGAGCATCTCCATAAAAGAGAAAGTCATTAACGTACGACGCGAATAATGATATGTTATTCCGCCAGTACCGTTTTCTACAATCCTACCATCGTTTTCCAAGTACTTGCTCACCCCATTTATATTTAATATGGTGTCATCATACTCACCGGGCAATGACATGAAACGCCACTCCTCCTTATTAGGTTTGGTGTCCCACAAATAGCGTTTTGGACTGGAATAAGTGGACAGCGTTTCAAGCGAATCCTGACTCATGGTAGCTAGATGTATAAGTTCGTTTGCCTCTTGACCAAGACGTACAAAACTTGGATACACGAACTGCAAAGAGTCACTTATACCGAAATGTCCAAAATCAACCTTTCTAAACGCAAGACGCATATCAAAAGACTCGTCGTTGCGATTTATATTTGTTAAGCCCTCGTTATCAGTTACAAGCGGGTGTGTGTAGTTTGTTAGTTGCAATCGCGGTACTTGCGTGAAAGGCAGACGACTTGAACCGTTATTCTCAGTATTCTCCTCACGCAACAAAACCGTAGTACGTGAGTTTCCAATATCCACTATCATGTCCACCCCTCGTGTCGTAACGTCGGTGTCTTTATACAAGACAGCCTTTGGAAACAGGTCGTTTTGTGCAAGATAGTCTATCAAGTATACATACGAAGCAATGTAAGACAACTTATGTATGCCCTCTCCCCTAAGCTGTGACACACGCTGAATGTCAGGATGTACAAGTTTCATAAGGTAATTGTCTATATACTCTCTATCGCTGGCAGGAGAGCAGTAGTCCATAAGAAAAAACTCATTTGAGCATAGTTCAAAGTTCATAAGTTTTTCATACTGGGCAGGAAAGACGGGATACTCATTATAACCGTCCGACTTGTACTTAGTGCGCGTGTCGAATGCCATCAACACATTGTAATGCTTCTTGCCATCATTAAAAGCCGTTGTAGACGGCACAAGCTTGAAACGGACCCAATTAAACGGACCGAACTTAAACATTTTCTCCGTACGTTTCCAAAAGTAAGGCGCAGGCAACCATACATTTTCAAAACAATGAAGAGCATTGTACTTATCATTAAACGTCATTTTGAATAGTCCACCAGTGTTGTTGTTCAACATGCCATTTTCATCAGCAATAGGCAACAAACCATCTTCTTTAAGATTGCTGTAAGTATATTCTTTGGCTATATTTGCAAAGTTTGTATAGCCATAATCACACAGTTTCTTCTTGTCATAAAACACAAGTCCAGTTTCAAATGCGACCTGTTCGGCAAGGTTAAGTTTCCATTCACCCACAGTTTTATCGTACCACTCATGAAACCATAGCTTAAACTTTTGCTGAGGATCTATTTCCAAAGGAAAAGTAAGCATATGTATACCTGTATTTGCTATCAAAGAGAATTCTTCCATATGTTTTATTTCAATAGTTAGTTAATAATTCAATAATATACTTAGCTACTTTACGCTGTAAGCATATTATATATTCTTGACTTCTCAACAAAGATGCGACAAGAGCATACCTTACCGACACCCCTGTATCTGAGCTATTAGCTTTGGGGAGAACAAAGGAGGTAAGTCCGATGCTGTGGGATTTTATACCATCCCAGGAGGTATTTGCATTAGACAATGCAGTCATAGTTTATATCGTTTAAAGACAGCTGCCTGTTTTGTTTAGGATCAAAAGGTATGGCAGAAATCTATCTCTATGGCAAAATTAATTTATTTTCACCAAATGGCAAAGTTTTTCACTAAAAATGTTGAAACTTTATAATCAAAAGACGCTTCCTACGCAAGGTCTGTGAAATAAGCAAGAAAGAACTTCCCTGTAATAAACATCATAGCCACAAAGAGCTATTGGCATCATAAACTTTCTTTTCATCATACAATCCCGAATCTGTGTCGGGCGCAACTTTAAAATGGTTGTTTTTACTTTGACTTTTATGACAGAAAAAAGGAACTGTAACCATTCAATTAAAAATATTTATGCGATATTCTTGTTTAATCATTGGATACTCTCTATCCCAATCTATACAATTGCGGAAATCTATAACTTTTTGCAAAATACTCAAACACTTGCTCCATATGTCGTTCACAGCCTTATTAAACAAATCTTCCCTCTGGCATAATGGAGTTTTTTCAAATTCATTTTGGTAATGATTATCGAGATATTCATATACTAAATCATTATTAAATAAAGGATAATCCTTTCTATTTACCTGAGTAAAGTGAAACCTTAAAAAGCTAAGTCTCTTTACACCAAGATATATAAATCCCAAATCATATAATTTATTATATTCATTGATACTTAAACATCTACTTTCAATATTATTTAAAACAATTTCTTTGACTAAGTTTGCCACCTCTTCTTTAAACTTCTCAAACTGTTCATTTACACACATAACATATAAAATTTAAAAAGTACTCAATTACTTCCAACGACTATGTTCATAGGCTGGAATGTCATTGAGTACTTGTCCTACCAATTAATTGCCCACTTTTGTAATTTAATCACATTTAAAAGTATTTGTAGACCGTATGTCTGATTCTTCTATAAACAAACCATTATCAGCTTTATGACCAACCTTAACTTCTATGGTATGTTTGCCTTTTTTCAAAGAATAGGCTTTAACGAAGACGTTCGAAGAAATTGTGTCAGAATTTTCATCAACACTTACAACAAGTAACATTTTGGGATCTGTATTTTCCTTCTTAACATCAATTTTTAGATTTTTTCCTTTAACAGTATATTGGTATTCATAAAAACCAGGTCTATAAAAACCTGAAATAAATTCTCTTTTTTCACAAGAACACACACACAATCCACCTAATAGAATGGTGAAAATCACAGTTAGTTTCATAAAAGACTTCATTTTATAAAACCCTTATTCGTGTCGGGCACAACTTTAAATAATAAAGGTTATTCCAATACAGTAATTTTTGTTGAGACTACTTTGTTCTCGAAAAAAGCACCCTTACGTGAACCAACAATATCTACAGATATTACATGTTCACCAACAGCTAAATCATTTATTGTGTATTTGGCTTTAAATGGCACTTTTTTGTCTGATGATATTGCAATTTCTTTCCCATCCAGTAAATAATGAGCTATTGGATAGAAATTCTTTCCGTTTATTTTTGCATCTCCAGAACTTAAAAAATCTCCTCCAATTTCTAAAACAATATCATCACCATTTTTTACAGTTGACGGAGTAGCAATAACTTCGCCATAAACACTTGAATTAAATTCTTCTTTAGTACAAGAGGACATAAACAATCCCCCTAAAAGAATAGTGACAATCACTGTTATTTTCATCAAATACTTCATTGTATATATCCCTAATCCGTGTCGGGCGCAACTTCTTATTGATTATTAGTCATTAATGAGAAGAAAACATATAAAGTAACCATTGAAAGATACCAATGTAACTTATCGCATATTATTTTTCATGATTACATTTTAATCATACGTCCCTACACCTTCTCTATAAACCCACTCGGTATATACGCCGTTGTCACCAGACATACTCCTTCAAGAGACACCACCACTCGTTGTTGTCCTGCCACTCTTGCCACACGTCCTGTAATGCCACAGAACTCACCATCTATTATTCGCACTATATCCCCGCTGCGGTAATGGCATTGGTCGGGACGTACGAGGCGGATATGTTCGTTGTTGATGGAGGTGAGACGGATGAAGTTCATCATCGCGTTGTAAGGAACTGTGAGGGGAGGGTTCTTGCCGTCATTTCCAATGCGGAAATGATCGAAGTAATATGTGATGTAGTTTTGTGTGTTGGGTTTTCTATTTTCAAGCCATATTATACCGTCTAATGTCACTGGGTCGGCATATACGAAAAGCAGATTGGGCAGTAAAGGAACAACGATGCGTCGGTTGTGACCGGCGATATTACGTATAGTATATCTAAGGGGCATATACACCTCAATATCCTTATGGGCGGTAAGAGAGTCGTAAGCCTTCTGAGCCCGATGGTAGGTGACACGCAATACAAACCATTGTTTGCCAGGTGTCTCACAGAATTTATTCTGAGTCTGTTGTGTGCTGTTGGTCATTGGAATTCTATTGTATAGGTCTTCTCAAAAGGGCATATTCTACCGACACCCCTGTATCTGAGCCATAGGCTTCGGGGAGGGCACTGGAGGTAAGTCCAATGACAGGAGGAATTTACCGCCTCGTCGGTTCTTTGCATTAGACAATGCACTCATGAATAGACCGTTTGGGTTGTCTATTTAGTTAGTAAGCAAAGACGCGTGGTTTAGTACTGAATAAAAGCACAAAATGTGTTAACGTCCAATACAAAAATAAATCTTTTTTAGGAATCGAGCAAGTTATCTGCTATGAAAAAACAATTATGATACAATGTTTAACAAATGTAGTATTGTCAAAATTTTTCTCTTTAAGAACAACAAAATGGATTAAACGTATGTTTTTCATGCTTAAAAACACGTATAGTGTGATTATTCTGCATTTCATGATTTATGATAATACTAAATTCGTTGACAGAAAGGTTAACAAATGCTAACCAAAAAATCATGAAAAGACAATGGAATGATATGCTAACGCATGTTGTAATTCGTTTGAATTTTATTCGGTGGCAGCGAATAAAAAACGCCATTTCTATTCGGTGGCAGCGAATAAAAACAAGAAATATTACCCTAAGGTAACTTACCTTTGGGTAATATTTTGTAGCTTTCGACTTGAAGTTTGTACCGCAAGAGCGTGACAAGATGACGATTCTCCAGTTGCCTGAGATTTTAGCAAAGGAGAAGGGCATCAAAATCATTGTGTGCATAGATGAATTTCAGCAATTGGCTAACCTCCCTGAGTATAAGAACATGGAGGGCAAGATGCGTTCCGTTTGGCAACAGCAGCAGTTGACCTCTTACTGCCTTTATGGTAGCAAGCGCAACATGATGCTCAATATCTTCAACAATTCAAATAGTCCGTTCTATCGTTTCGGCCAAGTGATTTTTATGCAGAAGATAGCCAAGGAGCATTGGATTCCTTTTATCCAGTCGTCTTTTGAGCGTACCGGCAAGTACATATCCAAAGAACTGGCTGAGAGAATCTGTGATACTGTGTCTTGCCATTCGTGGTATCTCCAACAGTTATGTTATTTCATCTGGAGCTTTACCGCATCAGAGGTGACTGAAGAGATATTCTCTTTAGGCTTGAAGCAAGTTATGAACATCAATACCCCTATGTTTCAGAATGACACGGAATCGCTGAGTTCCACACAGATAGAAATGCTAAAGGCAATAGCCAATGGTGAGCAGCACTTCTCATCACAAGCCGTGAAGCAAATCTATAACTTGGGCAACCCCAACACGATTGTCAAGAACAAGAAAACGCTTCAGAACAAGGACATCATAGAGAAAGAAAAGGAGAACTTCGTCTTTGTGGACCCCATCTATAGCCTTTGGTTTAAGGAGGAGTATTACTGAAAACTCCCAGTACTCACTTAGTTCATGTGTTTCCTGTTATTAAAAATAATGGCCAAGAGCGGAAACTGCCCTTGGCCATAGGATTATCACTAAATTTTCATAATCTTTCTACTATAGACTTTATCTTCTGTTGCAACATTAATAATGTAAATTCCAGAAGCCAAAGAACTTACATCGATTGATACCAATGTTGTTGACTTTGGTGCTTTCACTACAGTAGAACCATCCATATTAGTTAGAGTTACACTCTTGATTATCTTTCCTCCAGCATTAACATTAAGCTTATCACGTACTGGCAGAGGATAAATCTTAAGATTTTCGTCAATTGTCACATCGTCAATACCATTCTCATCATCTACAATGAATGTAAACTCCACGATGTCACTTTCCGTCTTATCTGGAGCAACAGCCATCGCTTTTATGGTTACAGATTCATTGATAACGATTGGTTCGGTATAAACAAGTCGAGAAGTCTCGTCGCAAGGACATGAGCCGTCAAGGGTGTAGTAAATAGTCGCTCCTTCTGTTTTGCACGACAATGTTATCCTTGTACCTTTCTTGACAGTAGTGCCTGAAGCTATATTTGCTGTCGGTGCAGCAACTTCTGTCTGATTAATCTGTTCTACATTAACTATTGTTGTCGCAGACATGTCGTAGCCTTCAATGGTGAATGTCAGAGTAGCAGTTCCAGGTAGCTCTCCGCTTACATTAACCACAGCCTTGCCGTTATCATCAAGTACTACACTGGTAACATCAGTTCCAAGAATCATCGATGACGATGCACGTACATTTAGAACCTTGCCTGACGAAGCTGTGGCAGGAAGAACAGTTACGGGGATTACAGCCGTAGAACCATATCCAACAACGACAACAGAATCACATACCATCTTGTGTATCTCCTGTTCTATAGCAAATGATTGAGAGTAATTGTCTTGCATACGAATACCTGCATAACTCTTCACTCTGTTATTAATCATAAGCGTCACCTCATCGCCCTCAAATGGAGCTTTGGCATTAAAGCGAAGTTTGGATGCAAATGATTCTGTTTCGCCTTCATACTTCAGTTCTTCATTCAAAAGTTCAACAATACCATCTACTTGTTTACCTCCATCCATGACAATGATGTTGTCTGTATTGAGAAGTTCAGGCATCATATACTTGTCAAACTCTACCTCTACAGCATCCTCATAAGCACGCGCATTCTTAACATTAGGCTGAACATTCTGTTTCATAGCTATATTAATATCAAGTTGAGGTGGAGGCACTGGAAGCCACTCAGAATATGTGGTTTCATAACCTTCTTTCTCGAATTTGACCTGCCAAAGACCTTGTGGAACGTCCCAACGATAATAGCCATTCTCATCGGTAAAGAGGGGATTCTCTTGAGCATACTCTTCTGCGTTCCATTTCACAATATTTTCATGCAGATCACCGTACATATCTTCTACATTTTCTTTGTAGAATACTGTAGCTGTGGCACCTTCCACCCTATTAGAAAATACAGCTTCATAAACATAGCCTGAAGGATCTATACCTGTTCCAGAGTCCTTATTTCCAGAATCTTCGTGTCTTTGATTTTTATCATTGTCTTTATTATTATCTTTATCCTTATCTTTTCTTGGATCATCAGGTTCTTTACCTGTACATTTAAGATACATCATATCTAACCAAAAATCTCCACGCTTTTCGATAAACTTTTGTATACCTAAAAACTTTCTCCATTCTGCATATATATTAGCAGCAGAACCAATCCACCATGACAATGAAGCTACTGGTACACCAAGATTAAGATTAACGGAAAGCCCTGCAATTTCTGAAGAAATGATAATAATACACTCTTTTACAAGAGCTTCAGATTCCTTATGTATTTTCATTTGCAATGCCAACGCTCGCTCTGCATCTTTTTCACAAGGTAATTTCCTATCAATAGCTTCTTCTAAAGCAACCCATTCTTTTAACTCATCACGCATCTCCCACACATCAGCACCTATAGACCACAAGCTAACAATATCACCAGCATAGCCTGCTAATTTTCCACCAATACCAATAATTTTTCCTAATTTTCCTTTCGGACCAATTTTTTTTGGTATTTTCGCCAATATCTTATTGATATTTGCTTTTGCCTTTTCTATTGTAGCTTTTCCTTTCTTTAAGTCATTAAGTTGATTTACTAATGCTGCCAATGTATTGTTTTCCTTTTTTAATGCAGCTTTATATGACTTTATTTCAGCATCATAATATTGAGATTGTTGCTTCCATTCCTTACATTTTTGAGATAATTCTTTAAACTCCTCAGGTGATAAATCTGAATTCAGCAATTGTTTTTCTCCAGCAGCAAGAAGATCATCTACATATTTCTTATTAGAAGCATCACTTACTAACCTATCCCTGAATTTATCAATTCTACTTAGGCTTATTTTTTTTAGATTTTCACGCTTACTAATCTTATCATTATAATTAATTATTGCATTATCATATCCTTTAGTTAATTTTACATCAACATTTATCATTATTGCTGCATAATAACAATCTATAAAATTCAAAAGGTCACCAAATTGACTAAACGCATCTGTTAAAGATAAGCCACCAGTTTCATACAGATTCTTAATCTTTATAATAGTGGCACTTATACTTTTAGCACATTCATTTATACTTTCATTAACTGCTTCTGATTTTCTTATGCTATTATTAAGTGCATTTTTATATAATCTATACCTCATTTTTTTTTGCACATCAATAAAATCAAAACCACTTTCAGTATATTTGTAGTATACCTTGGAAGAATCCGTCAATTGGTAAAAAGAATATCCATCTTTTATCAATAACTGTATTTCACTATCAGTGAGCTTTGACATTTCGGAATTAATAATACCATCATATTGAACATTCTGAGCAGACATCTCAGATGACAATTCTTCATTAAAATAAAAGTCATCTATTATACTATCCACCACTGTGGAATAGTTATCCTTCCATTTATTGTAGTCTTCAGTAAACCCTAACATCATATTATCAATAGTAGCATCGTCCAAACTATCTGCCACAGTAATTCCTTCAATATTGAAATGCTCGTACATTTCATTTAGTTTACCAATATCAAGGCTATCTGCCTCAAGTGTATTATTGATGCTATCGAAGATTGTATTATCAGGAGCAACTAATGAGCTTTCTTCAATAGCAACCTTACGCTCATCCAAATTATTTTGGTAATATGTAAAAGAACTATTTTTTTGATCTTCTATATATGCCCTATCTACAAGATTTTTAACTTCACAATAATAATCCACACTAACATTGACAGGAATATTACCATCATACATGTTACCAAATTCTCCAGATGCAACCCAGACTTCCTGTTTTTTATCAAAAGAGGCTGGCAAATTTATAATTTCACCATTTCCGGTTTTAACATTTAATACAACATTTGATATTTTGGTTGTATCATTAGATGTAAACTCTATAGTAAAGGTAAACTTTTTGTTATATATGTAGTATATATAATACTGGTCTTCCTCTTTAGGATTTATAAAATCAAATACAACCTCATAAGTCTGATTCATTTCAGGGTTGTCATGATACATCGTAACCTTGGAAACTTTTATGGCATTCTTATTATAAGAGCACTCTACATTCTCTGACCTTAACTCTAACCCTTGATTAGTTATTACTTTTGCATATATCTCATGCTTTGAGAGATTGTAAGGCTCATTCAACTCACACTTTGTAGCCCATGTTCCATTAGCCAACGATGTTGTTTGCCCGATTAGTACATCACCATCATATATTTCAATTTTGGATGCTCCAATGGCCGTACCACTTACTGGTATTGTTGTCTTGGCAACTGTAGAAGGAACAGAGATAGACAAATCCTTGGCAGTATAGAAGGCTGATCCTATAGGCTGTGTGACAGTTTTACCATCAACGTCAAACTGAGCGAGAGCACTTGGAGCATATTCACCACCAAGAGTAGGAATAATACAGAAGCGTACACGGTCTGTATAACGAGCTAAAGGAATCATTACACGGTTGTTCTGGAGTGTATAGCTACCCATACTATTACCAACCATTACAGAGTTTTCTACAAACTGACATGACTCAGGAAGGTCGACAATGAGATTCACGTTGCTAACATTTCCTGCATAAGCAGTCTTAAAGTCAATATGTCCCGTCAATGTGAGATAATTACCAGCAACAATACTTGGCTTATTTACAGTAAATGATGTGTTATCACCAGTATAATACAACTTGCTCTCATCAAGAGTTGGCACTTCATCAATATCTATTACACATACCTTACCACTCTTTACATCCACACTCGATTGTGTGTAATCAGAACCAAGAACAAGACCTGTTTGTGGCAACTGACTAAGGTCGTAAATACTATTAAAAAGTTTACTACTACCCATAGTCACAAGGGTATAAGCACCATCAAACAAATCGCCTATAGTCAACGATGCATTGGTATAATCATAGGATTTTATCAATTTACCATTAGCATCATACAGTGAACCTACAACAGAAGCATTGCTGTTATTTGTGAAACTTGACGTAATCTTTCCTAGCTCAACGATATTAAAGGAGGCATCAGCACGCTGCTCAGCATCAATACAAGCTGTTGCTTTAACGGGCATGAATGCATTATTCTTACTTGTAGCGGTCAGTTCAAGCACATCACCCTCATCAACATCCTCCAAGAGTACTATCTGAGGATATTGAACATTAAATTGGCTGATAGCTTTATGCTTAGTCTGATTATATATGCTATAGGCTATATTATTATAATCTGCATACCAACTTTGTAGAGTATCCGTATCTTCCAACGTTGAAGGACATCTGGTATAAGTCAAGTCAAGGGTAATCACTGCACCACTAATGGTTTTAAGTGAAATGTCAGAGATTTTGACACTTTCACTGCCAGTCATCAACGAGTCACATACAATGGTTTGACCTATATAGTCAGATACAGACACCGCCAAAGATGTAGGTACATTGCCAACTTCTATAGTATAGTTACCCTTAGAATCAGTTTTTGTACTTACTGTCTTGCTATATTTACCACCAAAAGTTTGCGATGCAGTAACCGTCGCACCACTCAATGCAGCCTTTGTGTCATAATCCTTAACTAATCCAGACAAAGTAACCTTACCTATAGGAGTCAACGTTATCTGAATATTATTATCTGATTCATTTACGACATAAGCGGTTTGTTGGGGTGCAAGATACAGCATCGAAAGGTCCTGCGACAATTCTACTTTATAAGCGATTCCATTTCCAGGAAGCAGCCCAGCAAGACTTTTTGCCTGTAAAAGATAGCTACCACTATCATCAAGCCACGTCACTTGAGTATTAGCCGTAACATCCATACCATCAGGAGTTTTAACAGAAACGCTCACACTCTGTGGCTTTAATAATGAAGCGAAACATACGCTTACATCATCATCCTGCACTTCAATATTATCTATCTGTCCAAACACATCGCCACGTTCATTTCGCAAAACAACGTTCCAAGAAGTGTTACGAATTATATTTGCAAACGTATAGGTAGAGCGATCGGTCATAATATAGTGCATCTTTTGACCATTCTTTGTGTTTGTCAATTCCAACCACATCTGTGAATAATCAGAGGCGTGAGATCCTTCAGGAAGAGAAATTGAGATGCTTCTAATGTCCTCTTGTATTGGGAGTATAGTGAAGTCTTTCCAAACGTCTGCTTCTTGATACTGGACAATAGCTGCAGCAGGAACATATACAACCAACCCCTCCTTAATACCTGCAAATACATTCTCCTCCAAAACTGGAGGAACCATAGCATATATAGTCAGAGCCGACAGTTGTTGGCAATTGTAGAATGCGCCATATCCTATTTTTTCAATAGTTACGGGTAAGTAGATTGATTCTATATTCGTATTATCAAATGCGTAAGAAGGAACCTCCGTAACTCCAGTAACACGACTCAAATCAAGGAGGGTGCAGTTTGTATAATCATTAGCAATTCCAAAATCATTATCGTTCATCTTACCAGAAACTGTCATCATAGCAACATCACCACGATCGCTTCCACTGATGGCAGAAGAAACTGCACTTCCAAGATTGCCAGGAGTAAAATCATCCACAATAAGTTCTCCAAGCTCTTTATTCCAATAATTCTTGTTAGGATTGCTTGGCGGAGCTGGGTTATAATCAAACACTCCATACAGCTTTGCATTGCCATGAGGCATAACAAAGTAGAAATTCTGCTCAGAAGATATTATTTCTCCTTTTTCGTTCTCCCAATGAAGGAACTCATAACCTGTATTTGCATAAGCATAAAGATGCACATTTCCACCTTGCTCTATTGTAGCACTTGTTGTATTGAACGAACCTCCACCAATAGGTTTTGGAGCAAGCGTTACAGTATAACGTGTTGCCATAGAGTCTGGATTTGCAGGAACAGTAGGATCATAAAAATATAGGGCTGTTAGCTTAACGTCATGATTTGGCATTGTATAATTGAATGAAGTAGTTGTGGAAAGATTGACACCTTCCTCATTCTGCCAACCTACAAACTTGTAGCCCGTATTATTGTATGTTTGCAACGAAACCGTGGCACCAGCAGCATATTTTGAAGCCGTAGTATTTATAGAGCCAGCGCCCAACGGAGACACTATAGCCGTGAAAGAATATAAAGTGGTAGTATCGGGCATCGAAGGATTGCCTGGTACTGTTGGATCATATTCATATTTCGCCTGCACCAAAACGTCTTTTGACGGCATTGTATAATTGAAGCTCGTAGATGACGACAACAATGTTGCGCCTTCATACCATCCCTTAAAAACATAACCAGTGTTGCTGTATGTTCTCAGATTGATGGTGCTTCCTTCCTCGTATGTACCTTCACTTGTGTTAAGTGAGCCAGAACCATTTGGAGTTACCTCCACGCGCAGATTGTACGTGGAAGCAACTGCCAATGAGACTTGCATAAGGCATACGAACAAAAAGCTTAACAGTCTGTTCATATTAAATCAACTTTTTTTACTTGTGATACATTACTTTCTTACCATTCTGGATATAAATTCCATTCTGAGTTGGATTATTCACCTTCACTCCATCAATAGAGTAAGCTGGATAATTCTGTATTGTTGTAGTCTTAATATCATTTATACCTGTTGTCTCACTTGTGAAGTGAAGGATGAAACGACCTACACTATTGCCTGCCTTCGCAGAGAAGTTGTACACATCACCTGCATTCAGCACAATGCTTTTTCCTTCAACCTTATCTTCAAGCGTTACGGTATAGCCTTCAATTTCACCTGGCATAGAAATGCCATATATACCTGCCTTGCCAACATATATATTAAGATTTATAATACCATCAAATTCTGGGCGTTCATTAATAGCATAGTTAACACCATTAATTGTAGTGTAGATTTGTGGGACACTGAGGTCTGAACTCATGAATTTAGTGGCATCCTTGTCCATTTCATAATCCAAAAGAGCATTATCATTCAACACAACTCTTGTACGGTCGGTGTTTTCACCATCACTAATGGTAATGTTTGCTATGACTCGCTTACTTACATTTTGAGAATTGACTTTTGCTCTTGACGGTTCTTCAAGCGTGCGAACTTGTCTGTTTGTCTGACGTCCTTCTTTTGAGAAGACAACGTTACCCTTATCAACAGGACGCTGAACAAAGAAAGCCTCACCAGGACAAAGTATATAAGAGTCATCCTGAGGATTGTAAGCAGTATATGTGTTGTTTACCATATTCCACACCGTAATAGGAGCATTGAAATCCATGAAACGTGTATCATAATAACTTGGATATGGATTTCCAATCAAATTCCAACTACGATTGTGAGCGAACTCGCTTGCATACTCATTCAGAGACACTGTCGCGTCAGTAATAATGAATATATTGTTCTTCTTAGCATCGTTTATAGCCTTAAAAAGGAAACCACTATAACTCTGCCAAGAATCACCGATATAACGACTTCCTTGAATTATATAGCCTTCACCAGCATTCAAAACATCATCATTTGTCATTCTAACCCATGTTTCACGTGTTTCTCCTGACGCACGTTTTTGACCATCATACTTTCGTATTACCCAATTTGTTGTTCCATCAGAAATAGTTTCAATATCAGAAACCTTTACATTGAATGGGAAAGATATAAATGCCCAGCGGTCGTTCTTTGTGTACATTTCTATAGCTACATTGTCCGAACGCAAATGCGAATTATTTAAAAGTGAGCAATAATTTTGCTGTCCATCGTTTCTTTCATACTGATAATTAGGATCCCAAACCATATTAAAATTGCTCATCGACAATGTACCAGCTCCATTGACAGTAAGGCTTCCATACTGCCAATAATAATAAGTTCCCTTTGTGTCATGAATGACACTAACATTTGGCTTATAATCAGAAGATATGGTTTCAGGAAGAGTCAGATGCAAATCACTGAGTACAGTAATATTTTCTGGTAAATAATCAATAGGCTTAATTGTCGGGAACTTATCCCATCCTATCGTCTGCTTATAAACATTCAATGAAAGAGCCGGTACATACAACTCCCTTCCTTCCATACTAAGACCATAAGGAATTTGGTTTGTCATATAAGGAGGCTCTATAGACAAGCAAGTAACCTTCTTAAGATTGTCGCAGTAGTCAAAAGGAGATTCATTACACAGAACAAGGGAGCTTGGAAGGGTAACCTCTGTAAGTGCGTCACATTCATTAAAGGCATCATCATCTATTTGATATAAACCCTCATTAAAAACGATGTTTAAAAGAGACCTATTATTTGCGAAAGAGCCACGACCAATATAATATAATGTACTTGGGAAAACCAAGTTATTCAAACTATAGCATTCATTAAAAGCATTATTAGCTATATTTTTCAAACCTTCAGCAAAGTCGATTGTTGTTAACGAAACATTTCTATAAAAAGCGTTATTACTTATCGCCTCTAAAGATGAAGGCAATTTTAAAAGCTTGTTATTATAACAATACTGGAAAGCATTATCTCCAAGTTCTATCAAACTCTCAGGCAGTATAACTTCTTGTAAATAAATACACCCTAAAAATGCTGAATTTTTTATTTTCTGCAATGATGATGGGAACGAGATATTCCGGATACCGTCACAACCAGAAAAGGCAAATTCATTTATTGTAGTTAGTTTTGAAGGTAATTTGACAATCTCTATAGTCTTATTATTATTGAAAAATTCTCTTGGCAATTCTGACATATTTACGTCTGTCATATCAAGTTCTCTTAAATTGACCAAGCGATTCTTTATTGTTGCCAAATCATCATCATTGAGGTTTCCTGAAATCTTTACACTCTTAACATCCGAAAAATTCTCAACCTTAGCAAGAATGGAGTCGCCAAACGAACCAGGAGTAGAAACGGCAACATTCAACTGATTTAGTTTCTTGATAGTGATGTTTCTAATATTCGATACATCATGATTGAAATTCGAGTTATTACCATTAGTTATGGTATCTTTGAACATTACAACGTGATTTCCCTTTTCTACACAGACACTCTTACCTACAAATTCTTTAGTTGCAGAACTTCCCAAATTAGCACCATCAACATACAGCTCTACAGTATGCCAATTATAGAAATCCCTCAACCATTCAAAAGAAATTTCTGTTGTTTTGTCAGTATAGAAAGAAAGTGATACTGAAGACACACTACCCCTTATGCCACGGTTGCCATTAACGATATGGTCGTCTTCTAATGTCCACGGGTATTTATTGTCGTTTTCTATTTTATAATCAACGTCACTATCTGTTACAATCTTATTAAGAACTTCATTATTTAGTTTACCAAAAACCTCTTTAGAACTGGTAAGGATCTGTGGTTGAGAGATACTAACCCACTGATAATACGCATCAGAAGAAGCATTCAGCTGAATTGTTACATTTTGTTTTTCTTCTGTAATCTCAAATTCTATGAATCTATATTCCCAACCATATCCATTATTGCTATTTGTATAAATAGAATCTTCAGACTGAGTTGCATATCCATTCACATCAATTCCACGACCAACATTTCCTTTATTCGGCAATGTAACTGAAACTGGAGCAGAATCACCAACTGTTATAGAAATACTTGAAGAAACTTCTGCTGATGCTCTTGCCGAAACAGAAAGCATATATTTACCCTTTGGTAAAGATGCGCAATGCTTTGCTGTACGCGACCAATTGGAAGAATAATAATCATCGCCCTCATAATAATGTGAATACTGTTCGCTCCAATGCTCACCTCCATCTCTAAAAACAAAATTACTCTCATCCCATTTGGTAAGATCCAACGGTAAAGCTCCTGGGCACGCATATTGATAAACACTTCTTGCAGCGTTATAATCATCTTCTGTTGTAGATGCTGACTTAACAGCTGATTTATGTTCAGAGTTTTGGGTATTCTCTAATGTTCGTTGTTCATTAGAATTACCAAAGATAGGCGTACCCGCATCTATTTGCGAGCTTTTTGCAATAACAGCTCCGACAATAGCAGTAGCTATTAAAGTAAACAAACTTGTCTTTTTCATTTTTCTTTATTATTTAGTGAACTTAAAATATCGTAATATTGCTAACGTAAACAAATATATATTTTACGTATGGCAAACAAGGTGAGTTTGCCTAATGTTTCACGGTTATTATTCAAAAGGGCATATTCTACCGACACCCCTATTCTGAGACAATGGCTTCGGGGAGGGCACTGGAGGTAAGTCCAATGACAGGAGGAAATGACCGCCTCGTCGGTTTTTTGCATTAGACAATGCACTCATGAATAGACCGTTTGGGTTGTCTATTTAGTTAGTAAGCAAAGACATTGTTTTAGTACAGTATGAAAGTACAAAATGTGTTAATGTCCAACACAAAATTAAATCATTTTTAGAATTTAAACAAGCTAATCGCTATAATAATGCTATAATAACACAACTTTTAACTACATTGTGCTACTATAGCATTTTCTTTAAAAGACATTAACACATCAATCAACCTCTTCAATACGCCTTAACTTCCATCCGTCAAACTGCACGATTATCTTATGCAGAGTCGTGCCTTGACGCAAAGCTTCCACCTTTGAATCTAAAGCATAGCGACCAATTTGAACCTCAGCCTCTTCCCATTGCTTTTTGATTAAAGCCTCATGCATTTCCGTTGTCATGCCCTTAGCTTTCCTTGGTGCAAGCTTCAGTTCTATGATATAACTGTGCTTTGTAGAATAATGAGTGAGATCGGGCAAGAGAAAGAAATCACAATAGCCATGATTCAATTCAAGTTCTGGTGCTGTGTAGTAGTAGCTGTTTATACTAAAATAAGCCATAAAGAATCCCTGAAGATTTCTTTCCGCCTCAATACCATCACGCACAGACGACACATCAGCGTAGGCTTTAGCCATCAACTCCAACGGTCTGCGCCATTCACCTTCAAAAGCCATATAGGTGAACATGGTTTCAAGTTCATTGAGGTTGATGTGCCTCATGTCTTGATATTCATCAAGCAGATAACCATAGTATTGCTTACGAACATTGTTATTTGGTATGCCAAGCACCAGTTGGCTGCCTAATGTACGCTTGATAGTGAGCATTCCGTAGTAGAAGAGAAGACTTGGGAATACCTCTGGTTTTGTTATATCCCTTGCAGAGAATGTCTCTTTTAGATTAACAATAATCTCGCCATTCTCGGCGATAGTGCGTATCACGCCCTTGCGGTCACCGTCGAGTTTGTCAAGCTGAAGGAGTTTCTTCATCTTGTTGTAGTCGGTCTTGGTATTAGGGTCTATCATTTCCTCTGGACCCTCACCACGGCTTATATAGTTGCGCAGATAATAGAGCACCATGTCGCAGTTGAACACACGGCTTTGTGTGTTCAACGCTTCCTTTGAGAAACAATAATTGTCATACCACGGCTTCATCTCGCTTATGACAGTATTGATGTCACTGTCAGGACGTATCTTACCATGCTCCTTATAATAAGAAAACATTTCGCGTACATCCTCAGTCGAGAAACCAAGCATCTGGTTGAATTCCTTCTTAGTGGAGATATGCCAACCGATATTGAATCCACTCGTAACATCATCGAGAGTAACGGGACTGACACCTGTAATGAAAATACGGTCGAATGTGCCCTTGAACTTCTTGAATATGTCGCGATAGAAACCTTCGGCATGTGTTATGGCCCAATACACATCCTCGCCCTGCTCATTGAGCACAGTGTTGGTGAAGTTGTCGTATTCGTCAATGATAAGGTAAAGATTATGCCGAAGCTTTTTGGCCTCGTCATTTATCAAATTGAGTTTTTCGGTTGCCTCTTCCGATTTCTTAACCCTATCAACAAACTCTTTAGAATAAGCATCCTGGTAAATGTCAACAAAACTATCAAGTTTAATTCGACAATAACTGTTGAAACTCTCCTCCAACCTCTCTATTGTTCCACCCACTTGAGAGAAATCCAAATGAAGAATCTGAAATTTTCCTTGCAAAGGTGTAGGATGAGAGCCTATCCACAGATTTCCAAACCATTCCTGAAACTTATCCTTTGTACGACAGTCATAGTAAGCATGGAGCATACTAAGGAATATGCTCTTGCCAAAACGTCTTGGGCGAATGAAGAACAAGTAGTTCGGTTCATCCTCCAACATGGGCAGATACATTGTCTTGTCGACATAATAGTTGTTCTGCTCAATGACTTTCACAAAGTCTGACATTCCATAGGGTACTCTTTTTATTTGCTCCATAACAGTTAGGCTATTAATCTTTCTATGACTACAAAGATAAAGTTTATATCTGAAAATAAGAAGCTACATAGCACTTTTTATTTCTATCACGTGCTAAACCACTAATGTATTTTTCCGATATTTCGTATCCCTTCCACTCCCCTCTTTTCTTATCACCTGCATACCCATCAGTTCTTTGAGTCGCGCAATAGCGGTGGTGCGTTTTAGATTGAAATGGCTGGCAAACTCGGTGCTGCTGAAGGTGGGATGCGATTGCAGGAAGGCGTCAAGCAGTGGAAGCAGTTGCTCTGTAGAGGGAGCAACGACAGAGGCATTGCGTGCCACTTGGCGAAATGATGGCTGGGCAATGGCATTGAGCAGAGTGTCGCTGGGTTGGAAATTTATGCCGCGCACACAGATTTTGCGTGTGCTGTTGACAGTATCGGGGGAGATGTCGGCATCAGTGCCTATTGACAGACGAAAGCGTCCTATTGACGAGAGGCTCACTTCCTTGCCTTCGTGCATCATGGTGGCCAATACATCGGCAAGGTCTTCGAGAACGTTTGTCACGACACCTCTTGATAGTCCGCTATGGGCGGCTATCTTATCTGCCAACTCTGCATCGCCTACTACATCAGCGTTGACTATACGTGGAAACAACTGAGGCTGATTCGTTTCGCCCTTTTTTGTTGGAGGCTTCACCTGCCATTCAATGTCTATTGCCATAAGAAAATGATTTGAAAATGATTGTTTATTGATAGTAATGGGGAGGCATAGCATGTTAGTTATGCGTTCAGCCAAGGCTGAACGGTGGTAGAAAACAATATACTTTGTGAGGTAATACGTTTTACTCAACCGTTCAGCCTTGGCTGGCGGAAGATGGGAATAAGATTAGTACATCAATGTGCCTGATATGCACCAGTAGCTATTGCTGCCTCCCTCGGGTGCTCCCTGCGGTATCTTCACGCTAAGAGTGTGCTTGCCTGCCTTGAGCGAACCGATGTAGATGTATTCAGGGTTGGTCATAGTGCCCGGGCACCAGTTGGAACGGCTAAGATCGGACGAGCTGAGACCATTGGAGAAGTTGCCTGAGCAGGGGTTCCAGTTGCGGTAGGTGCCGCAATCATCACGCCATGGGATGAAAGTGATGACCTTCTGACCGTCGACATAAATGGTGTTGGGCTTCTGGTTGAACTCGTCACCACCACCCCATCCGCCATGTCCGGTGGTGAGATAGAAGAGGCGCGCATCCTTGACATCCTCCTTAAGCTCGAAGCTCACATTGAGAGAGTCGTTGAGCATGAAGATAGGATAAGGCTGACCTGCCTGCTCCATATAGTTGACAGTGTTGAAGAGCGGAAGAGTCTTAGGCATCTTGCGCTCAGCGTCGGGATAATACTTTATCTTGAGACTAAGGCGATGGCCCTTGGCATCCCAGTTGCCTATGTAGGCACCTATCCATACCTCGCCCTTAAGCTGCTCTGCAACGGAGGTAACCTCAGCCTTATAGAGCACAGAATCGGTCCATGTCTGTCCGGGCACCTTGTTGTAGTTGAACTTACGCACGCCGAAGCCTGTGAAGAATCGCATAAGCTCCAATGGCACATCATACTTGTCGGTAGAGACGAGGGCATGATAGTCGGTGTCGCCACTGTGGAATGAGGGCACTGACTTGAGGTCGCGCAAGGCATCGATGAACGACTGTGCCTTGTCGGTAGGTATCATGAAGATGGAACCAGTGCGGTCGTAGGCATCGCCGTCGGAATACTGAACAGCCTCTATGAACACCTGGCGGTCGCTGATGTTATCGGGAAGTTTCACTTTCTTGAGCACTACAGTTCCGCCTGCACCTACGTAAACCTTGTCAGACTCAAGAGTCTCGGGAAGCTTGGCTCCGTTGAAACAGATAGTCTGTTGGTCGAATACGGGCACGCTTATCACGCCACTCTGGTTGATGGCATAAGTATAGTTGCTGCCGTCGAGATAATGTCCCCAGTCGGATGGGAGCAACTGCGAAGGCTTCTTGACAGCCTGTATGTCGGTAGCCTCCTGCACAGAGTCGCCATTGCGCACAACACGAAGGACAAGACCATCAGGTACACCTACTGCTGCCTGGGGAGTGCCACGGAAAGCAAGGTCGTTGGTATACCACACGTCAATGGTGTTGGAATTGATGCTTGTGCGCACAACCTTGCAGTTGAGTCCAAGATACTTCTCCTCCTTGATCTCGGTGAAGCCCTCGCCATACTCAAATGGAGAATTGGTGTAGACAACCTCTTCGTTGGGCATTATGGCACGACGGAAACTGAGTCGGCGACTATAGTCGATGAAGCTTTCCTGGCGCAGCGACTTCGCTTTAGGCTGCACCACCTTGCCGTCGGAAGCAAGACTCTCAAGTTTCACCTCATCACCGTTCACGGTCATGAGCATACCACCGGGATAGGTCTTGCCCTTGTATACGGAACGGTAGGTTACTGTTATGCCATTAGCCTTCTTGAGCTTCTTGGCATAGTTTTGCGCTTCGGCTGTGGCTATGACGCACAGTCCGATGAGTAGAGTAAAGATAATTCTTCTCATTTTTTGTTGTTCGGTGTATTTTTAAGTTAGTTGATGTATATTCGGGAGTATACATTGGGTTATTTGGCTGCAAATATACGAAAAATACCACTTAGAGCCAAACGAGTAGGTAGTAAGTTGGCTCTAAGTGGTATTTTTGATATACTTAGAGCCAAAATAATTGTATTATCGATTATTTGTTGTATTTTTGCAAGCGATAGCATCATTGAATGTTTACACATTAAAAACTATTATTTTATGAAGAAGACTTTATTATTTTTCGCGATGCTGCTTTCGGTGACTGTGGCATCGGCAAAGGACAACAAGGCTGTTGAGATGACAGCAGTAGAGACAACATGCACTACATCTGAATATGAGGCTCAGAGTGATGGCAAATGCCAGAAAAAAGAGGAGAAGAAGTGCGATAAGAAGAAGTGCGATAAGAAGAAGTGCGAACAGACTAAGTGCGAACAGACTAAGTGCGAACAGACTAAGTGCGAACAGACTAAGTGCAAGGACGGAAAGAAGGCTGATTGCTGCAAGAAGAAGGCCGAGAAGAAGGAAGGCGCTTGCTGCAAGAAGAAGGCCGAGAAGAAGGAAGGCGCTTGCTGCAAGAAGAAATAAAGAATTTTGAGTTTTGAGTTTAAATTCAAAACTCAAAACTCTATCTACTCAATCATGGAAACAACAGTTTGCGGTCGCGATCGACTGCAGGTACTGTCCACTCCTTAGGCGTGAAGCACCAATTATTGTGGGGCTTAGGAGTTATGGGCGAATGCTTGCGCACATATTGAATGATGTAGTCGCGCAGGGTGTAATCGCCACGCCACAAGATACGCTTTTCGAGGTCGGCCTTGTTGATGCCGGCACCATCGGTAAGCATACCACCACCTCCTGCAGCACGATAGCTATTGACAGCTACTTTATATGTGCGGTTATCGTCAAACGGAGTGCCATCAGCCATGCTCTTTATAATGATACGACTGCCAAAAGGCTTGGTAACATCAACCTCGTAGATGATGCCAGCGGCACTGTCAAGATTATAGAACGGTGTGGCAAGACCAAAGAACTTATCGCGCTTAGCGTCGCCACTGTTAATCTTAAGCAGATGGTCGGCGGGTGATGTCATTGTTGTCACCCATCCATTATAACTCTTCTCAAGATAGCGGCGTATCTCACTACCAGACAGCGACATCATGCAGAGGTCGTTCTCATAGCTATAAAGCTTGTACATATCGCTAAGCGAGGCAGCACCCTCCTTAACAGTAACATCGAAGGACAGCGGACTGGCAAAGGATATGTCGGCACCACTCGTAGAGAGCATCACATCGTGGATGAAATCGACAAGCGAGCTTGAACCGAAATAGCAGTCGCGAGAGGTCATTGATGTGGTGAAACTGCCTATCTCGGTAGTGACATACTTCTTTACCTCATTTATCTGGCTGTCGAAAGCAGCCATATATTTAGGGTCGACACTGCGGTTGGCAACATCGACAATATTCACATTAATCTTTTTCTCACCCTTCCTGCTCACCTCAATCTCCGCGTCAGCCACACGCATAGCGTTGTTGGCAGGGTTGACGATAAGAGTCTTGGAACCATCGCTGCTTGTTATCTCCTCGTAGTGAGTAGTGTGGTCGTGACCGTAGAAGATGATGTCGAAGCCAGGCACCGTGCGGGCAATGTCGGCAGTGGCATCGTTACGACTGCCATTGGTAAGGCTATGGTCGTTGACTCCGGTATGGAACAGACCAACGATAAGGTCGGGACGCTCCTGCTTCTTAACAATGTCTATCCACTTGCGGGCAGAGGTTACTGCATCCTCAAAGCGCAATCCGCTCCACAGTTGCTCAGAGAGCCATGACGGCACACCAGGAGTGATGAGTCCGATGACGGCTATCTTTATGCCATCGCGATTGAACATGACGTAGGGCTTAAGATAAGGCTCACCCGTGGCAGCACGCACCATATTGGCAGCAAGCATAGGACACTTCAGCTCGCCAATCCACTTGTCGTAGACAGCATGTCCCGTCTCCACATCATGATTGCCCATAGTTTGAACATCGTAGCGAAGATAGTTGCTCACACCAGAAGCCACATTCGGCACATCAGTCTTCTCATAATTATAATAGGTGACAACGGGCTGACCCTGCAACACATCACCAGCGTCCATAAGCAGCAAGCGGTCGCCATAGATATTGCGCAAGGAGTCTACATACGAAGACACACGCGCAAGCGAGCCTTCAGTAGGCTGCTGGCGCACGAAGTCGTAGGGGAAGAAACGACCGTGAACGTCGGTTGTCTCTATCATTCTTAGTTTAACGGTCTTGCCTTTCTTTGGTGCGGCAAACGTATTGGTGGTGGTTGCCATTGCCAAGAGCAAGGCAACAAAAGTCTTAGTGAGATTTGTTTTCATTTATTCAATGTCAAGTTCTACGGGGCAATGGTCGCTGCCATAGATTTCAGTATGTATAGATGCAGATGTCAGGCTGTCGCGCAGACGTTCGGACACAATGAAATAGTCGATGCGCCATCCTGCATTCTTCTCGCGGGCACGGAATCGGTATGACCACCATGAATATGTAGGGTCGTCGGGATGAAGCGTGCGAAAGGTGTCGATGAAGCCATTGGCAAGAAGATTAGTCATCTTCTCGCGTTCCTCATCGGTGAATCCTGCATTCTTGCGATTGGTCTTGGGATTCTTGAGGTCGATCTCCTGATGTGCCACATTAAGGTCGCCGCAAAGGATAACCGGCTTCTTGCTGTCCAAATCCTTGAGATAGGCAAGGAAAGCCTCCTCCCATGTCATGCGGTAGTCAAGTCGGCGAAGTCCGTCCTGCGAGTTGGGAGTGTAGCAAGTGACAAGATAGAACGAAGGCATCTCGAGAGTGATGACACGTCCCTCATGGTCATGCTCATCAATGCCTATGCCATAAGTAACGGAGAGAGGAGTGTGGCGGGTGTATATGGCAGTGCCAGAATATCCCTTCTTGTCGGCATAGTTCCAAAAAGATTCATACCCCGGGAATTGCAGGTCGAGTTGTCCTGCCTGCATCTTTGTCTCCTGGAGACAAAAAAAGTCCGCGTCGAGCGCACGGAAAGAGTCTTCAAATCCTTTCTGAACGCACGCACGCAGACCGTTAACGTTCCATGAAATAAATTTCATTATAATGTATTTTATATGTCTTAGTTAGACTTCACGCATGTGATGATAAGCGGACGGAAGTAGGTAGACGCAAACGAGTTGCTGTAGTAGTCAACAGGCTTCTTGTCGATTGTTATAGACGCGAGAGCCATATTGAACTGGAACGAGCGGTTGGTAACGCTGTATGCACCTCCGTAGTAGTTAAGCAAGAACACGAAATATACATCGTGTGTTGTACCGCCATAGCTAAGAGTCTTCTTGATGAACATCGACTGTCCAGTGGCCTTGAGTGTATAGAAATCGCTGTTCACACACAACGGGTTAACAATAAACTGATAGCCAGCGCTTGTGATAAACTGTGTGCTTGGCACATAGTAAGCGCAACGGATGTCCTCGGGAGCCAACATACTGATAGCAGTGCGAAGCTCGCGCAACTGTGTAGCCTCGGTTGTAATCTCGCCCTTAGAGACATTGATGGCAGAGTCGAGCATATTGATAGGGAAGTTGCGGATGACGAAGGTTGAGTCGGTATTTACCGACCATGTGGTAACCAATGAGTCAACAGGAACATACTTATTGCCACTTGCGTTAGGTTGGTTCACCACAACCTTGCCTGTGTATGTGCCAGCCATCTGCTGCATGCACTGACGCTGTACGTCCACAGTTACTGAATAGTCCTCACCATCAGTGTTGCATGATGTAAATGCGAACGAAACTGTAATGATGCTCACGAAGAGCATGAAGAGAGTTTTAAGATTTTTCATTGTTTTTGATTGTTATTTTTATATGAATTTAAAAGTTGCACTGCATGAATAAGGGCACTCTCTGCCCCACTCTACATACTTATAATGCAAGCTTTGGAAAAGCATTGCATGAAGGAAGCAACTTTTTTTCTTGTTTTCTTAAAACTTGTGAGAGTCGGAGTTGATGAGATTCATAAATTCCTGACGAGTCTTGGCCTGCTCGAAAGCTCCAGAGAAATCGCTTGTCATGGTTATCGAACCCATCTTCTCCACACCGCGCATCTGCATGCACATGTGCTTGGCCTCTATCACCACCATCACGCCAAGCGGATGGAGAGTCTGCTCGATGCACTCGCGTATCTGCTGGGTGAGTCGCTCCTGCACCTGAAGACGATGGGAGAAGATGTCGACAACACGTGCTATCTTGCTAAGACCAGTGATATAACCATTGGGGATATAAGCCACATGTGCCTTGCCATAGAACGGAAGCATGTGGTGCTCGCAAAGCGAGAACACGTCGATGTCCTTTACTATGACCATCTGGTTGTAGTCCTCCTTGAAGAGGGCATCGGTCAACACCTTGTGAGGGTCCTGCTCATAGCCACGTGTGAGCACCTGCATTGCCTTAGCCACACGCATTGGAGTCTTCTGCAATCCTTCGCGCTCAGGATCTTCACCAAGAAGCGAGAGCACTGACTTGTAGTGGGATGCGAGGTCGTCGAGACCTTCGCGGTATTCGGGAGTTGTCATATTGAATTTTGAGTTTTGAATTTTGAGTTTTGAATTATTGCCGAAGGCAATTTTGAGTTTTGAATTTTGAATTTTGAATTTTGAATTATTGCCGAAGGCAATTTTGAATTATGAGTTTTGAGTTTTGAATTTTGTAATCAGAGTTTTCAATTCGAAATTGAACAATTCAAAATTCAAAATTGAACAATTCAAAATCGGCATAGCCGATAATTCAAAACTCAAAATTCAAAACTCAAAACTCCTAATACGCTACAGTTATCTTGCCGCTCACGATGCAAGCCTGCTTGTAGCCCATTTTCTTAACCTGATAGAGCACAGCATTAGCCTCCTCGTAGGTGCGGAAGTTGCCTATACGGCATATCCATCGCGGAGAATAGAAATGCACATATACGGGCTGGCTTGGGAAAGCCTGCTTCACAGCGTTGCCGGCATTCTGAGCCTTAATCTTGTCGTTGCGCGAGTTGCCTCCTGCAAACACCTGCACACGATAGCCATTCACCTTGTAGGAGCGGCGCATCACCTTCTTGCGCATGTCAACAGCAACCGACTCAGTGTCAGAATCAGATGAGTCTTCCTTGTGCGAGTTAGAGTGCTCGGGTTTGTTGGCATCGGCATGTTCTGTCTTTTTGGCTTCAACATGTGTTGAGTCGCCATTATGTTGTGTGGCGGTATGCTTTGATTGCGTCGCCTCGTGATTGTTCTGCTTTTTGGTTGGAGTGTTGTTGTTGTTCTTGTTAACCGTAGTGTTTGACGGTTTGCCGACAGGTTCTTGAGTTCTTGCGCTTACATTGGCGCTATTTACCAGTTCTTCTATTTCGCGACTTTGTGTCACAGTGACATTCGCCTTGCCATCACGCTTCTCTTGCAAGTGCTTTGTATAGGTCTGGGCTTGTGCAGATGCCATTATGCAGAGCAGCAAACTGAAAAGAAATGAAAAACGTTTCATCTATATTATATAATAATGTGTAAAATCGAAAATCAGTGAGACCGCGATACCATGTGCAGGTTCGCAGTCCCACTGTTTCTTTTTAATGGTTGCAATCGCTATGGATTACTTCTTCCAAGCGTCGATGATACCCTTGAAATCAGCGCACTTCAAAGAAGCGCCACCGATCAAGCCACCGTCGATGTTAGGCTTAGAGAAGAGCTCAGGAGCGTTGCTTGCCTTGCAGCTACCACCATAAAGGATAGAAGTCTCCTCAGCAGCCTCCTGGCCATACTTCTCAGCTACGATAGAACGGATGTAAGCAAGCATCTCCTCAGCCTGGTCAGAGGTAGCAGTCTTGCCTGTACCGATAGCCCAGATTGGCTCATAAGCGATGATGATGTTCTTCCAAGCCTCAGCGTCGAGGTGGAATACAGAGCCTACGAGCTCAGCCTTAACAACCTCGTTCTGCTTCTCAGCCTCGCGCTCCTCGAGAGTCTCACCGCAGCAGAAGATAACCTTCAAACCGTTAGCCAAAGCCAACTCTACCTTCTCCTTCAAGATCTCTGCAGTCTCGCCATAGTACTGACGACGCTCTGAGTGACCGAGGATAACATACTGAGCACCTGTGCTCTTTACCATCTCAGCTGAAACCTCACCAGTGAAAGCACCCTTAGCCTTGTCAGCGCAGTTCTCAGCACCGAGACCTACTACCTCAGAATTCAATACCTGAGCTACAGAAGCCAAGTGGATGAATGGAGTACAGATTACTACGTCGCAGTTTGGCTTGTCTGCTACCAATGCCTCGTTGATCTCCTTAGCGAGAGCAACACCGTCCTGCAGGTTCATGTTCATTTTCCAGTTACCTGCTACAATTTTCTTTCTCATTTTCTTTTTTGATTTAAAGATTTGAAATATTCTGTTCTCTTTACGTTTACGTTTTACCCATTTCGACCATGCCCACAAGCGGTCGGCAATAGTGAGCAAGAGCAATGGCAGGACGAAGGTGAGTGCCACCTTGAGTATGCGCGATGCCATGCTGCCATTGTCGGGCATACTGCCTATGGAGAGTTGGCTCAGCGGAGCCGTAAGCTCGTCATTCTGTGGCAGAAGGTTATGGCTCCACTTGCCTATTATAGTTCCGTCCTTCAGCAGTAGGAGTCCGGGATTGGAGCGAATTATCGTCTTCAGCGTTGTCTCGTCGGTGAGGCAGAACGGATACTCAGCGCCAGTGATGTCGCGCCAGCGGTCGATGTCGCTTGCCGATGATGCCGTGAGACAATAGAAGGGCACATTATGCTCCTGTGCATACTCATACACTTGGTCGATGTCGCCAAAGTTGCCATCATCGGCTCTTGAGAGCGAGGGCGACACAAGCAAGAATGTGTAGCCACGCTGTGTGAGCACCGAATCGGTTATGTCCTCACCCGTATCACATGAGGTCATGAAGAAGTCATGGATGGGCGGTTCGTATCCTTGCTTGGTGACAACTGAAATGGCATCGACAAACTCCCATGTGGAGTCTGGATAGTTGTCAAGCGTAAACTCCTTGGTAGTGCCATCCTTTCGCATTAGGAATGTTGTGGCATACTCGGTCTTGGGAGCTCCAGGCGGTATGACCATTGCTTGCTTAATGTTCACGCCTATATGATAGGGGCGAAAGTCGAACGTGGGCAGTGAATACAGGCACCACAGACTTGTGGCAAGCGTGTAAACCACCGCATAGTTCATCACTATCCACTGGTTGGACTTGGATATGAGCCTCAACATCTTGCCTGGTCGCCAAGCCACAATGGCGGCACATGCTATAAGCACAATGTTCTTGAGCAGAGTCTCGCCGTTGGTAAGCACAAAGGCATCGCCAAAGCATCCGCAATCCTTCACGGGGTCGGCAAAGTAAATCCACACCGTGAGCAGAGTCATCACCGTCATCATAAGCAGCACAAGGCGCGACACTATCTGTCGGCGTATGGCAAAGAGCATGAAGATGCCGAGCGAGAACTCCACTGCGGAGAGCAATACGGAGGCAATGAGTGTGACCCAAGGCGACACAATGCCAGCCATATCAATAGCCGCAAGATAGTCTTGAAGCTTATATTGTGTGCCAAGAGGGTCGATCGACTTCACGTAGCCAGAGACTATGAACGTGAGTGCGAGCACCAAGCGGCATAAGTTGACTATTATTGTCATTTAAAGCTTTTCAAAACTTAATATTCTCTATTTTTTTATTCCTCTATGGTCTTTATAGCTCCGAAGCAGGCATAGTTGATGATGTCCATGTAATTGGAGTCGATACCCTCGGACACGAGAGTGCCACCCTGAAGGTCTTCCATCTCCTTCACGCGCTGTATCTTGGTGAGTATAAAGTCGGTATAGCTGCTCACACGCATGTCGCGCCATGCCTCGTTGTAGTCGTGGTTCTTGCGCAACATAAGCTGCAAGCATTCCTTGGCATGAGTGTCGTACATCTGCATAGCCTCCTCGGGGGCTATGTCGACGGTATCCACAAAGCCATGCTCAAGCTGTATGAGTCCGATAATGCCATAGTTGATAAGTGCTATAAATTCGGGGCGTATGCCCTCGCCCACAAGCGATGTGCCTGTGGTTTCAAGCGAGCGAATGCGCTTTGCCTTTATGAAAAGCTGGTCGGTGAGCGACGATGGACGCAATATGCGCCATGAAGCGCCATAATCATGGAGCTTCTTCTCGAAGAGCACCCTACACTCCTGCATAACGCCCTTGAACTGTTCCTCCGTCTTGCGGAATTGTTCTTCTGTATTGGTCATATTTCTTTAAGTCGGCACAAAAATACAAATTTCCTGTGATATATACAAGAGCAACGCCGAAATTAGTGCTCTTTCTGGCGCATACGTATCATTCTCACCACTCCACACATGGCCTCATAGCGCGCCTGGAGCGAGTCGCGCTTAACAAGAAGGAGGTTGCGGCGATAGAGGTCCTGCTCTTGATTTATCTGCAAGCCTATCTCCTGCAGCTGCACATCGGTCTTTGCCACATCCTCCTGAGCCATCTTAAGCGACGCCCCATGCCATATCTCCAAAGCATGTCGACGGGCCTCTATGGCCTTGGGATAGCGGTCGCGCAACAGCGTGATTGAGTCGAGCGTTACACGATAGTTGCCGCTCTTGTAGAGCGAATCGATTTTGGCGAGCAAGGGCTTCGCACGGTCTTCGTCAGACTGTGAGCACGACGAGAGCAACATGGTTGCTAACGTTATTAACAATAGAATATGTTTCATTATGCCGACAAAAGTACAACTTAATACTACGATGTGCAAATAAACCACCCAACTATTAACACTCATTACCACAAATGACAGTATGAACATGAAAATAATACTACTAAAATATGCTTTTTCTTGCATAAAATACGTAACTTTGCCGGACATTAAAAAAAACGCATACAACTAAACTGTTCAAAGTACTCAGTAATAATATTCGGCAAATAACATGCTAATGACATACAGGATATCTCTTCTTACAACAATCGCAGCATACATGCTGCTGCCCGTTCGCGCCCATGCCCAATATGCTTGGCAGGGGACCGAACGCACATCGTCGCAACCACAACTTGACGAAGACATTGAATACAAAGTGGAGAGTCAAATATCATTGAGCAATGACAAGACACCATTATGGCTCAATGCTAACAAATACGGACTCTCATCGCTTGACAAGACCAACGGATATATGCGCACCGCTATAACACGACCATTGCAAGCCGACTCAGCAAGACGCTGGGCCATAGGCTATGGGGTTGATGTGGCGGTGCCGGTGAACTATACCTCCAACTTTGTGGTGCAGCAAGCCTTTGTGGAGGCAAGATGGCTGCATGGTGTGCTTACTGTAGGCTCTAAAGAATACCCTATGGAACTTAAGAACCAACATCTGAGTTCCGGATCACAAACATTTGGCATAAACGCACGTCCGGTGCCACAACTACGTATTGCACTGCCTGAATACTGGCAACTGCCTTTCGCAGGCGGATGGCTCTACCTTAAGGGACACTTGGCATACGGCATGATGACCGACAACTCATGGCAGCATGAGTTTACAAAGAAACAGAGCAGATATGCCGACAATGTGCTGTATCACTCTAAAGCGGGGTATATCAAGATTGGCAACGAGAGTTCAAAGAGTCCACTATCGTTGGAACTCGGACTCGAAATGGCTGAGTTGTTCGGCGGAAAAATATTTCGTCCCAACAAGGATGGGGTGATGGAACGCATTCCTACCAACACCGGACTTAAAGCATTCTGGTATGCTTTCGTGCCAGGAGGCAAAGACGCCACCGACGGTATGTACTCCAACAACGAGGGCGACATATTGGGAAGTTGGGTGATGCGCGTCAACTACGACAAGGAGTTGTGGAGACTCTCGGTTTATGCCGACCATTTCTTCGAAGACCATAGCCAGATGTTCTTTCTCGACTACAATGGCTATGGCCAGGGCGAAGACTGGAACAAGTGGGTGAAGAACAAATACTTCATGTATGCACTGCGCGACATAATGCTCGGAGGAGAACTTAACTTGAAGAATGGCACATGGCTACGTTCCGTCGTATTGGAGTATCTCTATACAAAATACCAAAGCGGACCATACAACCACGACCGCACACAGAACATTAGCGACCACGTGGCTGGCAGAGACGACTACTACAACCATAGTGTCTATACCGGTTGGCAACACTGGGGACAAGTGATGGGCAATCCATTATACCGCTCTCCTATCTACAACACCAACGGCAATATCCGCATCTACAACAACAGGTTTTGGGCTGTACACTTCGGCATGAACGGCAGTCCAACAAGACGTCTCGACTATAGAATACTCGGAACATACCAGGTTGGATGGGGCACATACACTGAGCCATTCACACGCAAGCATCATAACATCAGTTTTCTTACAGAGACCGCTTACCGTTTCAACCATGGATGGAAAGCGACACTCGGCTTTGCCATGGACTTTGGAAGTCAGCAGATGTTAGGCCACAACGCAGGTATACAGCTCACTGTGAGTAAGTCGGGAATGTTTAAAAGCAAATAAATGGTATTTAAATAAATGAAGAATTGAGAATTTATCGTTAAGAATTATGATTTCAATCTGTAAACATAAGGAATATAAAAACTCTCGTGCCACGTTGTTAATTGCAGCAATTATTGGTGCATTGCTTATGTCGCTCACCTCATGCGAAATAGAAACAAGCGACAATGGCAAGCTTGACGGATTTTGGCATCTGGAACGTGTTGACACACTTGCCACTGGCAAAAGCGTTGATTATACCAATAAACTTGTTTTCTGGGGTGTGCAGCTACGCCTTATAGAAGCAAAAGACTTAACGAAAGCATCCACATCAAGGTATCTATATTTTCAGTTCAAACAAACCGCAGACAGCTTATATATAAATAAGGTGTACGAGAATCGTTGGCATGAGGACAATCCAAATGTAGAAGTTGGCGGTGACATACCAATAGTAACTCCCAACAACGACACTCGGCACTATGGTATCAATAATATACCCGAGAGTTTCCTAAAGGAACGACTCGACGGAAGCAAGATGGTGTTAAAGTCGAAGACGCTGAGAATGACGTTCCGTAAATTCTGACTTCATTTTATCAACAGCAACTAAAATAAAGCTGACTATTGTGCGTTATATACAATAAAGTGGAACAACAATATCAGAAAGAATGAAAATATTAGTGACTGGTGCTGCCGGATTCATCGGTTCTAAACTGATGTCGGAACTGGCAAAGCGCGGCGATGAAATAATAGGAATCGACAGTATCAACGACTACTACGATGTACGACTGAAATACGGAAGACTTGCCAAATGCGGGTTCTCGCGCAATGATGCAGAGCAGGAAGACAGCATGACTGTGAGCACAATCTACGACAACTGTAAATTCGTGAGACTCAACATCACAGACAAGGCAAAACTCGACCTGCTGTTTGAGAAGGAGAAGTTTGACAAGGTTGTCAACCTTGCCGCTCAGGCAGGTGTGAGATATTCCATCACCAATCCATACGCTTATCTCGAAAGCAACCTTGTGGGATTCCTCAATATTCTTGAGGCGTGCCGCAACTATGGTGTGAAGCATCTTGTTTTCGCATCATCAAGTTCGGTATATGGCCTCAACGAGGAGGTGCCATATAAGGAAACAGACAACGTTGACTCTCCCGTAAGCTTGTATGCAGCAACAAAGAAGAGCGACGAACTTATGGCACACGCCTACAGCAAGCTATATGGACTGGCTACAACCGGATTGCGCTTCTTCACTGTGTATGGTCCTTGGGGCAGACCCGACATGTCGCCTACACTATTCGCAAGTGCTATAGCCAACGACAAGCCTATAAAGGTGTTCAACAATGGCGACATGATACGCGACTTCACCTTTATAGACGATATTGTTGAGGGTACAATACGCGTGATAGACCACACTCCTGACGCTGCGAAATGCGACCATAATGTGCCTTACCGCATATACAACATAGGATGCTCGCAACCAGTGCGCCTCATGGACTTCATCAACGAGATAGAACAAGCTCTCGGCAAGACTGCCGTGAAGAATTATCTGCCCATGCAGAAAGGCGATGTCTATCAGACTAACGCAGACACTACACGTCTGGAGTCAGAACTTGGATATCACCCACAGACCTCACTGCACGATGGCATACAAGAGTTTATAAAATGGTATGTGTCGGAGGAGAATCCGCTGAGATAATTCTCTCCTATTTTCTCTCCAACACATTCTTACGCAAACTGCTGCTATAGACTATCTTTACCAATTTTACTGGCATAAGTCTAAACATCAACCGACTTATAGGATAGATATACTTAGGCGAAAACAAGCCATACAGTCTGCGCACACCATTCATGTATATACGGAACTCATTCCAAGCCTTGGCACGACTACGACGCTTGAACATGTCGTCGGCAAGACGAAAACGGAATGTCACCTCAGGAAGATTACCAATCTTATAACCTGCACAAATAGCATCATACCACAAGGCTATGTCCTGGCTTGTACGGAATCGCTCATCATAGCGCAACCCACCCTCACGGAACATAGACATTCTCATCATAACCGTAGGATGAGCTAAGGGACAGGCCTTGTAGATATAATGCAGAACATCGTCGTGAGTGAGCGGATAGTGACGCACATTAAGATTGGAACACTTAGAGTTGAACTCCTGCATTGCTCCACCAACTATAGACACGTCAGGATGTTCCTGCATATACCTCTCTTGCATCTCAAAGCGACGGGGCAGCGACACATCATCACTGTCCATACGTGCCACAAGATCTGAAGTGACATGGCGTAAACCAAGATTTAGTGATTTGGTTAGTCCCAAATTCTGTTTGTTTTTAAGTATCAGCAGTTTGTCGCCAAGCTCTCTGCTCCACTTGTCTATCACTGCATAAAGTCCATCTGTCAGTGTGCCGTCCTCAACTAATATTATCTGCTGTGGCTTCAATGTTTGTGCAGTCCACACACTCGCAAGTGCCTCATCAAGATATTCAGGCTGCTCACTGCGATAAACAGACATTAGTACTGATATTGTCATTTTACCTTTTCTATTTATATTTTTTCATACTTAGGTTTTACATTCTTTATGGCACCGTCTAAAATGCCTTTAAATATGCCTTTTACAAAAGCCGTTCGTGGAGACACAAACAAAGGATAATAAACCATCTTCACTGCATATTTCAACAAATTAGTACGTTTCCACCAATGCGGCACATAGTTCCGACGACATAGCCAAAGATAATTACGAAATTGAAAGTATATTCTGAATGTCGAGGATATTGCAACATTACGATTGGCAATCTTGTGGTCACCCTCACCCAAATGATGGGTTATGGTAGCATTCTCAACAATAAAGAATTGGCATCCTATAGTATTGGCACGCCAACACCACTCGTTATCTACACCGTCTATAAAAAGCGACTCATCAAAACCACCCACCTCACCAAATAGTGTTATTGGAATAAATGATATTGACGATCGTATATAACTACATCTTGTGGTCTTGGTTGTCTCATAACCTTCACCTACAGAAATTGTCTCGTATTCTTTAGACTTCGACCTATATGGCTGGCCTGTCTCCACATTTATCGCACGTGTTCCTACACCTCCGACATTTATCCCCATATTTCGTAATTGGCGATAGGTCGATACCAAACGAGTAACAGTAGCCTTATCCGCCACACTGTCCTGATCGCTAAACACAACATATTCTACACCAATGGCCTTCAAGGTCTTCACACCAACATTTTGAGCTGCTGCTATACCACGATTTTCCATGAGCGGAATATACTTAACTGTTTTAAAGTCTTTAAAATCAGACTCGTAACTCTTCTTAGAATTGTCAACAAGACACAATAAGCCAACACTCTGTTCCAACACCCTCAGACTCTTGACAAGCTGCGGTATATCGGGATTGTAGAGTACAATAATAGCTCCTATCTTATCGTCTGATATATTTGAATAATCCATCATAAATTCCTTTGATTATATTTCTTTCTATCTCACACCATCCCTTTACACAGAAAGGGAAATACAAAGGACGAAGCATGAACTTAATACCCTTGTTTATCTTCCACTGTCTTGGCACATATCCTTTACGGCACAGCCACAGCCAATTGCGATACTGATAATAATAACGGAACGGAGCTGATATTATTACACGATACCCATGTGGAAAATGAAGTTCGTTATTGCCTACTTTATGCGGCAACGTCACATTCTGAGTTATTCCGCACACATAACCCTTGGAATTAGCTCTCCAACAATGCTCAAAATCAACATAGTCGATGAATAGTAGTGCATCCATTAAGCCAACTTTATTGAGCTTTGCCATAGAAACACAACAACCAGAACTTATAATCTCGCGTTTTTCCACAAAACCTTGGTCGGCTTTTTTATCTGAATGAATTACAGAGCGGTATTCCTCGCCATTTGTTTTGTTTATGACAGTAGGACCGAGCAAAAACAGATTCTTTCTAACAGTACTTATACGTTCATACTCATCAACAATACTACGTACATATTTTTCTGTAAAATCACTGTCCTGGTCGAAGAACACTACATGAGTGCATCCACGATCCAAGAGATTACCAATGCCCACATTCTGAGCATTGGCAATTCCTGTATTCTCACGCAGCGGTATATAGGCAACATTGGTTTGCTCTATTTCTATAACCTTATTAGGAGTGTTGTCTACAACAACAATAGCAACATCACCACCAAGCTGCTTGAGCTTGGACTCCAACAACTTAGGATTGGGATGGAAAACGATAATTACAACTCCAATATTGCTTAAATCCATATCTTTATCTTATATATTACATACACTGTTAACTATCACTTTATGTGGCCTTACTGCATTTGCTTCTATATACAAATTTATATTTCATAAACTTGAAAAACGACCCATAGCCAAGAGCATTTAGCATTCGCAAAAGAGCCATGTCTTTTTTCAACACATATTTAAGATGTTTTAGTTTATACATCAATCGGCTATTCTCCTTTGAGTATGCTCCAAGGGTATTCTCACCATGCTGCCGATAATACATGAGCGACTCACGTATAGGTTCGACAATACCACAAGCTTTAAACACACACAATGTGATAAAAGCGTCGTGCATTGTTGCTTTTTCTGTAACATTCCACAATACAGACTCTTTTGCAGCCTTATTCAAAAGCATTGTACAACCAGTTACGAACGGAGTTGCGGCACTTTCATTAAAGTTGGTAAGAAACTCAGGATGCGCTCCTGATCGTTCCCAAAGTGACGGAGATACAACCTTTAACTTTTCATCCGTCACACAAGCATCACAACAAACAAGCACAGGCTTACTTATTGTACTTTTTTCTATCTGCAGCATACGTCCTAAGCATTTCTCCATCTTATTAGACATCCAGACATCATCCTGGTCGGCAAAAAAGAAATACGAAGCATCAACTCTTTTCAATAAACTGAAAAAATTATTTGAAGCACCCTTTTGGCTTGGATAGTCAAGAACGACAAAGTTGTCTTTTTTCTCAGCATATTCATCAAGTATAGCCTTTGTTCCATCCGTTGAACCATCATCATGCACATATATAGTCCAATCCTTGATGGTCTGTGCATAGAGCGATTCTATTTGTTCTCTCAGAAACCGCTCACCGTTATATGTAGCGAGAAGTACCGCTATAGTTTTCTTGTCCATTTACATTAAGTTTTATTTTGACCAAATGCCTGTATCCTTACCACTTATCACCTTGTGATATTGCACAGCGTTAATAACAAGTCCTGGCATATTGATACAACACATTACTATCAACAACATCTTTATATCATTAACCTCACTAACAGCAAAAATGGCTAATGGGATGTAAGCCACTGCCGCAGCAATCGTAACATATAGTTGCAATTTTAGTTTTCCAAGCCCATTTAGCACAAAAGAGTAGCGTGTACTACAAATAAGCACAAACTCATAGAAGCCAACAAGCACTGTCATAGAAAGTGGCACTATTGCCTTATCACCTATCCATATTCTATAAACAAATGGTGATACACACATCATCATCACAATAAGCAAAAATATGAATACAATAAATCTGTTTAGCGTACAATTGGCTCGTTGTATCCACCCAAAGTCTTTCTTTGCATAAGCATCTGTTGTTGCACTCCAATACGGCACACACATTATCGTGAACAGCAGCATAGCCACCATGAAATAGCGATTGGCTATCTGATAAGGCGTAACCATTGCTGGTGTGAAAAAACGCGATATAATAATGTTTGTCGAGAAGAACAGAACTATTCCCGCGATCTGCAGCACAAAAAACTTAGAACCAATGCTAAAGAGTTCCTTCATAGCAGAGATCCGCACCATACTAAACTTGGGCCTCAGATGACTAAACTTACCATAGAACGTTAACGGATAGCACACCATATAAGCAAGTAAAGGTCCTGCCGTATTGGCTATAGCCACAAGCAATAGTGAATGTGCATTGCTTACATAAACAAGCCATGTACCTATCAACGATAAAGTGTTACCACTTGTAACAATAGCATTGTTAACTGCTGGAAGTTGAAGTCCCATATAGAAATTACCAAGAAACTTCAATATGAACGTTGAACACACCATCATAGTAGCAGCAACAAGGATTATAGGCAAATTGCCAACTTCCTCCATTGACACATTAAACAGTCCATACACATCGCCAAGAAGCTCCAATACTACCAAAAAAAAGGCAATAGGGACAATAATAACCGTCAACATCGCCATTGTCGAAGACAACATCTCACGAGCCTTAGGTATATTATTTTCAGCTATATATATAGCAAGTTTATTGCGCAGACCGTTTCCTAAGCCAACATCAAGATTATCAATCCACAGAAGTACTGAACTTATTGTAAGCCATACTCCATTCTCATAAACACCAAGGCAAGCCAGTGTAAGTGGCACAAGCATGAGCTGCACCAATACCGACCAACCCTTGATAGCAAATGAAGCTATTATATTTTTATATATAGTAGACGAACGTTTGTCGTCTTTCTGTATTGCCTTTAATTTTTCAATTAGATTCATGCAACTATAATTTCTTTATTTCTTCAGATATCCGCACTATTCTTTTTAAAAGACAACCTAAAACGGTCTTGAGTGCAGAGAAAAAGGAACACAATAAGTTGTATTATGTGCAAGTTTCCTGTAAAGATATATTCCTGGAAAAACTGCAGTGCCAAGGCATATGCCAAATACATATAGAAACATTTACCAAATGCACTTCCATTGCGCATCATGCGATATGCCCATCCCGTAAGAATGCCGTATATTACAGCAAAAACAGCAACACCAAACTGACCAAAATCCATATAGAATGGTTGTAATATTGTATACACATTTGTCGATACTGGTACAAACACAAACTCTTGGAGTCGATCGAAGAACACATACGACCCCATGCCAAACTTATTCATAAACAAATAGACCAAAGGGAATGTATGAGCGCCAAACTGCGGTACAATCTCACGAGTTAGTGTGCAATAAGCTACCGGTGGTGATAACAAATAACACGCAATGAATGAGAATAAAGAATAATCATCACTTGAATTCAATTCATCTTCACTCAAACGCAGCATGTTAAATCCATAAGAAAGGAATATTATAGACACACCTATTATCACTATAGTACGCACCTTGATATAACTACGTTGATAAAGAATAAATATTATACTAAATACAACAAGCAGAATACCTCCCTTCTCCATAATAGCGATAGAATTGAGCAAACAACCCGCACATGCCACAAACAACTGCCAACGCTTGATATTTGGGTATGCCCATAGAGCAACAATCATCAGTGTCTCGTTTATAACAACTGCATAGTTAAGAAAACTCCTATCATTGCCATACACTGCCAAATCGCGCATATTCTTAAAGAGGTCATCAGTGCCGAACATCATGACAACCTCCATTATCTTCTTAAGGTAGAGCGGTGTTATCACAATACTCAAAAAGAGAAAAAAATAGAACATGGCTCTATTTATATTCTTCAGTTCTATAGGTGACGCCGCTGACTTTCTCACTTCGTTTATATCATTTCCACTACAAGGCAATAATGTGTATGTTACGAATGATGCAATGGTAAAAAACACAAGCCACAATACAATACTCGTATAAAACATTTCTGTCGGTGGATTTAGCAATGTAGGATCACGAAATATCATAGCAAACATAAGACATGACCATACAACCAAGGTGATACACCATGGAGATGAAGCTCCACCAAAATCAACAAAATGCTTACGTCCTCTCCGTTCTTTATAAAGACGATATCCCTTAACACTACAAATAGAGACAAACAAAGCAAAAAGTACATAACCAATAAGATATGAAGTATAATGTAGCGGTACTGAATTACACTTCACTACTGCAAACGAGTTATAAGAGCGTTTCTGAAGCAAATCATAACGCACATATTCCTCATTTGCTTTAGAGTAGATAGAAAAAAGATTATTAGCCTCTTCAAGAAGAGCCTCCTGAACTTTGGCTACAGATGCTGACGTAGGATTGGCATTTGAGTCTACAAACGCTGCATATTTAGCGATTGCTACTTCATAGTTCTTTTTGGCACGTTCACGCTTGGCTGCCGCATTAACAAGTAGAGCGTTATTTGCTTTCTGGCGTTTCTCTGTGATCACATTCTGAAGAATGGCTGTCACACTATCCAACATTTGTGCTGCAACCAACTGGTCACGATCCTTAAATTGAATAATGAGAGATTGCTCCAACGTGCTAAGCTTATAACTAACATTGTCTTTTATAGCGTCTAATGTGTCTTTTTCACCTAAATATTTTCCGTATTCGACACTAATTGCAGGCACAGTTACTTTTGCCAGTTTACGCGCAAAGTCATATGATTTAAGAATTCTGCAGTAAACCTCAACATCATTAATACCCTTATTTTCACTTCCAATCAAGTCGCGAACCGTTACATTTAAAGAGTTCAATCCTACAGACAAATCTGTTTCCTTATACTCATCATATATTTTGGTCTGCGCTCCATACTCCTTTGGTGTAAACCACCATACAAGGACTGCAGCCAGCAGTGAGATTATAGAAACAAATACATAAGGATGTCTACGCACTGTATTCATTATATATATGTATGTTCCACAACTATACAAGTAGTGGAAATATTAATTTATTAACTGTTTTTTATTCTTTAACATAAGGATTAAAGACCGTAACACAAATCCAAGCATCATGAAAATGATTACTACAGAAGCTCTCGATCTGCTACATGCTTTTATAGGCACAGTAGCACTCTGAACTATAGTAAAAGCAGGTGTACGCTCTTGCACCTTAGCTTTTGCAAGCTGCAACTGTTCCACAACCTGGGTATATATATTATACTTTAGCTGCATATCGTTCTCAAGATCATCTTGTTTCATCTTGAATGACTGCAATATCACATCTTGGTTTGCATCGGCATACGAAGCATATAATTGGCGAGATTTATCGTATTGTGAACGTGCCTCATTATATATTTTCTGCATGTAATCAAGATCAACCCTTGCTTTCTTTGTTCGATATTCAGTAATTGCCACCTGCAAATGACTCTTAACAGAATCGGCCATTAATGCAGCAACAAGCGGATCTTGATCTTTCACAGAGATTGTTATTACACTCGTCTTCTTATCTACTTGACAAACTACATTAGCATGTATACTGTTTACTATTTTCTCCTGCACAGTTGTAAGCCAAAGTGGTCCTGAATTCTTACTGTCACCACTGCGAGTAGGTATCTTTTCTTCAGGTTTAAGCATTTTCATCAACTTACCCAATCCTATCTTTGGATAGTCGACGAGTGCATTCTTGTTATATTTTGTTAAATAAGTATAGTAGTCACACTTCACACTACCATCTTTCGTTTTAACAATTATCGGGAATAATCCTACAGAGAAATCGGTAGACCCAACAAGGTCTGGATATATTTCTGGATATAATGCATCGCCAGTTTGTCCTATTTTCATATTCATACCAACCATTGATGCCAGTGAAGACAAACTACCAGAAAAGCCAGCACCAGATTCCTCAGGAGCCAATATCACTGTGCTTTCGTATGTCTTAGGGGTTGTAAAAGCGATAACACCACCTAATACAGCTGCAACGCCACAATAAATGTACAGTTTTCGTTTATCCTTCTTCAGAATATCCAAAAATGTCAGAACATTGAAATTCAATGTCTTCTTACTATTTTCTGTATTACTCATTTTTTTAATTTATACTACTTTTTTTCATATAACGCCATCCACCACTATTTATTGTGTTCTGCCACACAATTAGTCTATCACTCCACTATACTCTCGATATACTTGCACACCATATTTATGCCCTTTACATTGTCGCCGCCTTCTGGAATGATGATATGGGCATATCGCTTAGTAGGCTCGATGAACTGATCGTGCATTGGCTTCAACACCTTTCTGTAGCGGTCGAGCACAGTCTGCACATCACGTCCACGCTCCACGGTGTCGCGCTCTATATTGCGTATGAGTCGCTCGTCGGAGTCGCAATCCACAAATATGCGTATGTCCATCATGTCGCGCAGCTTCTTGTTGATGAGCGTCATGATGCCCTCAACAATGATAACAGGCTTAGGCTCTACATGTATGGTTTCGGGCAGACGGTTGCAGATAAGATAAGAGTAGGTGGGTTGCTCAATGGCATGTCCTTCGCGCAAGTCATTGATCTGCTTGATGAGAAGTTTCCAGTCGAAAGCGTCAGGATGGTCGAAGTTAATGGCTCGGCGCTCCTCTTCTGTCATTTCTGTTGTGTCGTTGTAGTAGGAGTCGAGTGGCACTACAGCCACATGATGCGGTGGCAATGCCTCCACAATCTTCTTAACTACAGTTGTCTTGCCAGAGCCCGTGCCTCCAGCTATGCCTATGATTGTAACCTTATTGTTGGACATACGTTGATTTTTTTATTTTGTTATTATTTAGATTCGTTCATTCTCTCCTCTATCAGCCACTCTTCCACTCCACGTGTTACGCTTGAGAAATTAATGCCTATCTTGTAGATTCGGCGTTTGTCCATTGCGAAAGGTTCGGCATAGTTAGAGTCGTTAATCTGTTTTAGAGCCTCCTCTGCCGTGCGGTCGAGCTTACATTCTATTATATATATGTAATCAGGAGTTTGTATTACGGCATCTATGCGCCCATCGCTTGTAGGTCGTTCCACTTGGGTATAGAATCCCATTATCTTGAATACGAGATACATAGCGTTTTGGAAGTAAAGCTCAGCATTACCAACTACCTGATAACTCGTGTCGGCAAAGAATGACTTCATGCGCTGCATGAAGCGTTCGGGATTGCCAGCCTCAACATCTTTCACAAACTCATCCACCATAAACGGTGAATTATTGCCGGCAGATGTATAAAGAGGCAACATGAAATTGAGAAACCCTTCCTCCACTTCCTTATTAGGAAACCCGAGCAGATATTTCTTGAAACGCGAGTCGTAACCCTTTATCGTGAGATAACCGCTTTGATAGATTACGGGGATTGGATTTGTCGACAACGAGTCTATGCTGTTTATCACATCACCCGACACACATTCCTTGGCAATGTCAGGCAAACGGTAATTGTGCATCTTCAAGAGGTCAACAAGGAAGGTGGGAGTGCCCGTCTCAAACCAATAGTCATTATACTGTTGCCTTGCCAACGTGTTCAACACACTGAAAGGATTGTATATGCCGATCGTATTCTCCTCAAAATGATAACCGTCGTATCTTTCTTTCAGTCTCTCCAACGTCTCCTCCTCTGTGTCGCCGTAAACCTCACTCAACCCAGCTATAGCTTCATGAAAATTGCCGAGTAGCTCTTTTTGCGTCATACCGCAAATACTTATATAGCGACGGTCCATGGATATGTCCATAAGATTGTTGAGATCGCTGAACACACTCACCTTGCCAAACTTTGTTACACCCGTGATAAAAGCGAAGCGTATATATCGGTCTTGTGTCTTCAGCACTGAATAGAAAGCCTTGAGTTGCGAACGATAGTCCTCCTGCAACTTTGGCATATGCAATGTCTGTAAAATAGGCTTATCATACTCGTCGATAAGTATAACAACATTACGACCTTCTTTTTGTGCTGCCCGAGCTATAACGCCCTTGAACCTAAGAGCAAGGGTTGTCTCATAATCACGTTTGCCATACTGTTCTTCCCAAGCACAAACATAAGAGTTGAGCACTGCATACAAGCTGCCCTCCTCGCGATAGTTGGCTGTATTGAGGTCGATATGCAGTATTGGATAGGAGAACCAGTTTTTCTCAAGATCGGAGATAGATAGACCGTCAAACAAATCCTTACGACCTTGAAAATAAGATTCGATAGTGGAAAGCAGCAAACTCTTGCCGAATCGTCGTGGACGACTCAGAAAATAGTATTTGCCTTCATCGGCAAGCTTATAGACGAACTTTGTTTTGTCAACATAAGCAAAGCCGCCTTCTCTCAATTCCTTGAAATTTTGTATACCGATAGGATATTTCATGATGCAGTCTATTTTACAATGTTATATAATGTCTAAAAAGTCATACTTTAAAGACCTTCGCATAATACTCCGCCTTCTTCTCCACCTTCATCGGATATGCCCTTGAGCTGCTTGGCATGCGCCATAGCCTCAGCTGGCGTTCCTTATACTGAAACTCCACATTCTCGCCTACCTTTGGCTGAGTACCGATACCGAAACAACCGCACAGCACATCTGTGGCTTTCTGTCCTGTGGTAACAATATCCTTAAGATGGGGCAAACGGTCTACCATACCTTTAAGGTCGGTAGGTTCCACCACTTCAAGATCTTTGTCGGATGCCGTGTTCTTGAGTCGTATCACGGCAGTGGCTGTGTCGTACATGCCTATGCCATGCTCGCGAAGAAAAGGTACGATGATGTCAAGACGAAATGTCTTTGCCTCGACATCAACAAAATGGAACTTGTCGCCGAAGAAGCACAACCCAAATATACGCCACATGTCGTTGGTGAAATTGGGATAGTAGAACTTCATCGACCATCTCTTCTCGCCCGGAGGGAAGCTGCCAAGCATCAGCAAGCGACAACCGTCGGGCAAAAAAGGTTCAAATGGGTGACGCTCTATCATTTTTGAATGTTGAATGTTGAGTGTTGAATGTTGAATTGTGCGCTACGCGCATGTTGAATTTTTGAATGTTGAATGTTGAGTGTTGAATGTTGAGTGTTGAATGTTAAATTGTGCGCTACGCACATGTTGAATTATTCAATTTTGAATTGTTAAAATCATAATTCAACATCGGCAAAGCCGATAATTCAACATTCAACACTCAACATTCAACATTCTACTTAGCTTCCTTCGCCAAATAAACCACTACCGGCAAGTGGTCGGAATAGCCATCGAGCCATACACCGCCTGCAGTTGTGCGTTTGGGTGCGCCCTTGTATTTACCTTCCGACTGGAGCAGATAAGGACGGATGTGTATCTGGTTCTGGAAGAACTTGAGTGTGCTGTAGTCCTTAGAGCCTTTCATGCAAAGCATGTTGGGCGACATGACAATCTGGTCGAAGAGGTTCCACCAACCATTGTAGAACAGAGTGCCGCGTCCCTCCTTAACGAGAATGTTGTAGAAAGGATTGTACATGTCGTTCTTGTCCACCTCTTCGATGTTAGGCTTGCACGACAAGCCCTCGGTCATCGACTTGTTGGTAGGGTCGTCGTTCATATCGCCCATCACCATCACCTTGCAGTTCTTGTCGGCACGCATAAGCGAGTCTTTCAGCACACGCACCTGACGTGCCGCAACCTCACGATAGGGCGACGAAGAGAAACGGCTCGGCCAGTGGCACACGATTATAGAGACATGCTCTCCTGCCATTGTTCCGCTCACAGTGAGATAGCCACGGGTGTAGAAGGCTGAGTCTTTCTCTTGCTCTGGCACATAGGGTATAAGCTTCACATCGCGCACAGTGAAATAACGTGGATTATAAAGCAAGGCACAGTCGATGCCACGCTGGTCGGGACCCTCAATATGCACATACTTATAGCCACGCTCCTTGAGAGGTTGCTGCTCGATAAGAGCATCGAGCACACGTGAGTTCTCCACCTCGGCAAGACCAATGGCTGCACATCCCACTCCAGGCAACTTGTCGGTGCCAAGGTCGGCAAGAGCCTGGGCCATATTGCGCAGTTTGTGGTTATACTTAAGACTGTTCCACTTGTAGGAGCCGTTGGGCAGGAAGTCGTAGTCGCGCTTGCCCTCATCATGGCAAGTGTCGAAGAGGTTCTCCTGATTGTAGAAACCCACCGCATAGAGATTGTACTTTTTCTGTGCCTGCGCTCCAATCACAACAGTGAGCAGAAGCATGGCGAGGATAAGGAAATACTTTTTCATATCGTTATTCTTGTTTTTTTATTTCTGTTTATCTTAAATTATTTTCTGTCCACTCGCTAAAAGTGCTTATTGTTTGCAAAGATAGCATAAATAAATTGTTTACACTGCCACTTTCCTTTTTATTTGAAATAAAAAAATGGTAGCATGTAGCTAACAATACCTTATTAACAATTGTTCATAGGCAAAAAGCCCGAAAACTTTTGGTAGTCTGCCGAAAAACTCGTACCTTTGCAGTCGCTGAACATTATAAAGCGACATTTTTCAATTAACAATATAACAATTTAAATCACAATGAAGAAGGGAATTCATCCAGAAAACTATCGCCCCGTCGTATTTAAGGATATGTCCAACGGCGATATGTTCCTTACAAAGTCTACATGCAAGGCTACAGAGACAGTAGAGTTTGAAGGCGAAACTTATCCAGTAGTTAAAGTCGAAATCTCAAGCACATCTCACCCGTTCTACACTGGTAAGAGCAAGCTCGTCGACACAGCTGGTCGCGTAGACAAGTTCATGAGCCGTTACGCAAAGGTTCGCAAGTAAGGAAAAGAGAACGAAAAATATACTATCCCATCAAAAGGATAGAAGCATTCTTTTTGAATATGCACATCGAAAGTGTGTTCTAAGCGTAGTTGCATATACGCTTGGAACACACTTTCTTTTTTCTGCTATTTGCCTCACTCGTTATATCTACCCAACAATCTTTCTGCCTTTTCCTTCGCTTTGCTCAAGAACTCCTTATACTCCTCGCTATCAGGATTGAACGGACGATGGCCCAAGGCCGCCTTTATAGGTCGCCATTCTTCAAGAAACTTGTTTGTTGCTTCGCTGAAATAAGTTTCAGCAAAACGCTCCCATATATATTCCACTGCTTGGTCGGTAGGATGAAGCATGTCCTCACGATAGAAACGGTAGTCGCGAAGCTCATCATTCACTATCTCATAGGCAGGAAAATATTCCACCACAACCGACTTTTCGGTTCTATACCTCTCGACAAGCCTATCAGCCGCAAGCAACAGTGTGGCTTTAGACAGTTGGCTTCCATGAAAACCATATTTGGCATAACGTATAGGACTTACGGTTACGACGACACGCACCTTTGAATTTATGCCACGCAACAGTTCTACAGCCTCAGCCAAATATTCCACACACTCCTCTACAGACAATTCTTTCTCCGTGAACAATCGCTGCGGACGCTTGCGACAGTTGTCCACAATCTCGCCAGTCTCGTTGAGTATATAAACATGATTGGTACCAAGAGTAAACACGGCAGTCTGCGGAGCAACAGTTTCAATTGCAGCAGATGGGTTGATGATGTTTTCTTCCATCCATCGTCTCACCGTATGCAATACGCTTGCAGGATTGTACATCACGCCATACGGATTGACAACAGCACGAAACTTGTCGTCCACAAAACGTCGACCTATGTTGTCGGCAAAGCATGAGCCAACAAAGAGCATACGCTCGCAAGGGGAAATAGAAAAGGATGAGGGGGGAATGGTTACGGGAGTACGAAATTGCATAATAAGAATAGATAGTTAGTTACAATACTTTTCTATAGTATCCAAAAGAGGGTGTATCAAAAGTCAAATATTTTGACACACCCTCTTAGTGATATAAACTGAATATTACAGTTAAGCTTTCTTTCTCTTCACTTCAAAGAACACGCCCACTGCAATGGCAAGCACAAGCAGCAGATAAGCCACATAGGCAGCAGTCTCCGTGTTCTTAACCGACTGAGGCTTGAACGTGAGCACCACTGTATGCTGTCCTGGCTTCACATTGATAGCACGCAGTATATAGTTGACACGACCTACTGGCACCTCTGCACCGTCAACAGTAGCAGTCCAACCCGGATAGTATATCTCAGAGAACACAACAATGCCACCCTTCTGCGACTGCACCTTGTATACAAGTTCGTTAGGCTCATATTTCTCAATTGTCACAACAGCCGAATTCTGCTGCGGTTGAGCACTACCAAGGTCAGTCTGGAACTTCTTGTCGGCAACCGCCTCATGACGAAGGTCGAGAGCCTTAATGGCATCTATCTCCTGGTTAGCATTGTCAACATACTTGATATTGTCAACAAACCACGCATTGCCGAAGGCATAGGGGTTCCGCAAAGGCACTGTCTGGTTGCTCTGGAGCGGTATGATGAAATACTTAGTGTTGAGCATGTTGAGCACTGGGCATATCGAGTCGCCTGGCACTTTGGTCATGTCGCCCTGAGCCTTTGATATAGCAGGCATGATGTTGCGCATCTCTGGAGCTATATAGTAATCAATCATCTCCTGATAGCGGCGAAGCTTGGCAGCGTGGTAGCCACCTATGGACTTATGATAGTAGGATGTCTCATTCTCGTTGAACGTATTCGACGCGAGGTTGAGCACACGATAATCCTTTGCCTTGTCCTGAAGAATCTGACGGTCGGTAGCAGTCTCTGTCTGCGGAGTCTCGCGCACACTGCGCTCCACAAACATGCCATCATTCAAGTAACGCTTGTTCACCTGCCACATGTCTACAAGACAAAGCACGATGATGGCTCCGACAGCATATTTCTGAGGCAACTTCTTCTTGAGCGTGAGCAACAGTATGGCTGTGCCAAGCACAATGATGAAGAACGAACGCCAACAGTCGGCTGTGAAGATTGAAATACGTATCGACTGCAAGTTGCCAATCAGCGGAGAGAGATACTCACTTGGTATCTGCTTCATAGCATCTAACTCTTGCAACGATATATAATCGGGGAAGAACACCGACGGCATGATGGCAAACAAGAGAGCGCAGCCTGCCGTGAGGGCAAAGCTTATCCACAGATAGTCGCGACGCTTGCGTGCCACTGCTCCAAGCGGAGTGAAGAACACGAAGTTGATGATGCGCTCGCGGTTGCTCACTCGCTCATCAAGCAACTGCGGACGCTCCAACAGTTCCTTAAGGGCAAGCATGGCAAGCAGAGGTATTGTGAACTCGGCTATAACAAGTATCGAAGCCACCGTGCGGAACTTGGCATACATCGGCACGTAGTCGAGGAAGAGGTCGGTAAACCACATATAGTTTCTACCCCACGACAACAATACCGACAATACAGTGGCAGCAAACAAGGCCCACTTCATAGGACCTTTAACGATGAACAGTCCAAGAACAAAGAGCATAAGCACAAAAGCACCAACATAAACAGGACCGCTTGTGCCTGGCTGGTTGCCCCAGTACTGACCCAACTGCTGATAGATGCTGTAGAACTGAGGGTCGGCCTTCTCCATAGCCTTTTCGTTAAGGGCGAGAGGCACAGATGCACCACCCTTGGCATTTGGCACGAGCAAAGTCCATGTCTCGTCGATGCCATAACTCCACTGAGTGATATAGTCGCGGTCGAGTCCGCTTGATGTCTGATTAGCTGAGTTCTTCTTCACAAGCTCACTCTTGCCACGCATCGACTCCTGAGTGTACTGCCATGTGTGATAGAGATTGGAGAGATTGACCACAACACCCAATGCCGCTGCCACAAGACACACGCCAGTGGCTTTGCCAAACTGAGCCAACTTGCCGTTGCGCACGGCATCCCACAGATATGCTATCACCATGAAGAGGATGACAAACATATAATAATAGGTCATCTGCACGTGGTTGGCCTGTATCTCAAGAGCGGTGAATATTGCTGTAACCACAAATCCCCACAGATACTTGCCCCTATATGCCAGCACAATACCAGCTATCATTGGCGGAAGATAAGCCAAGGCTATCACCTTCCAGATATGTCCGGCAGCGATGATGATGAAGAAGTAGCTGCTGAAAGCCCATATCACAGAACCAAGCACAGCCAACTCCTTGCGGAAGTCGAAGGCGCGGAGCAGGATGTAGAAGCCCAAGAGGTAGACAAACACATACCACACATTCTCGGGCAACCAAAGATGATAGAACTTGCCCACCTGGTTCAACACTTGCTGACTATCGTAGGACGGTGCCATCTGATAGGTAGGCATACCGCTGAAGAGCGAGTTGGTCCAGCGTGTGCGCTCGCCAGTGCGCTGATAATACTCCGTTAGCTCCTGTCCCGAACCACGTCCGGCTGAGGAGTCATGACGATAAAGGATGCGGCCCTCGGTGTCTGCTGGGAAGAAGTAGGCAAACGATATTACCGCAAACAACAACACTACCAATAAGTCTGGCAGGAATCGTTTCAATGTCTTCATTTCTTTTGTATGTATAAACGTTTATATTTTCCAGTGTGCAAAGTTACAGAAAGTATCCCACAAAACCGCATGTTTTCACATGCAAACATGTTGTTTTGCAGCATATTATAACAATAAATCACAAGCCATGCCCCACTCTTTTACATTTTAGATTATAAGCAAACACATAGTTTTTCGGCGTTCTTGGAAGAAAATGGGGCGTTTATTGAAAAAATTTGCCAGTTTACAGTGTATACATTATCTTTGCATACGTAAAAATTAGGAAAGATAATTTAGAGAGTTAAGTAAGTGAGCAAAATTAGTTTATATAAAATATTTATTGTCTTTTCCCGTTTT